>Ga0256827_10003047_pt1 | contig 10692 bp, 12 predicted proteins | sample CV84metaG_FD_185977 | JGI IMG/M metagenome (GOLD analysis project Ga0256827, IMG submission 185977) | Hydrothermal vent microbial communities from East Pacific Rise, Pacific Ocean - CV84 | ecosystem: Environmental > Aquatic > Marine > Hydrothermal vents | place: Pacific Ocean: East Pacific Rise...
ATTATCTAACTCCTCCCGATAGATTTTATATCCTGCAATATATGGGGAATCTGAAAAAGGTAGCCATTCAAAAGCAATAGCCGTTGATTCTGAAATGGTTTTGACTTTCTGAATGGTTTTTAGGTTTTTATCGCTTGTTAAAGGTTTTGCAATCGGATTTGCAAATTCACATCCGCTAATTAAAGTCGCTATTAAAATAGTTGTGAAGATTTTGAATTTTAGCATTTTCTATTTCCAGTAAAAATTTTTTATCTATATATTGCAACATTTCATTATTTATTTCAGCTTCAATATGAAGATATTCTCCACTTTTAGGGTGTTTAAAATAAATGGTGTGAGCGTGTAATAGAATATTATTGATTTTACCTTTTTTGCTCTTAAATCCATATAAAGAATCCCCGATAATATGCCGTTTCAAACTTTCAAGATGAACTCTGATTTGGTGAGTTCGACCTGTAAAGAGTTTGCAGAAAATAATTTCCTCTTTTTCATCTTTTGATAATTTAAACTTTTTGAATAAAGTTTTTGCATATCTGCCACTTTCTGTAACTGCCATTTTCAAACGATTTTTTGTGCTTCGACCTAAATTTGCTTCAACGATAATATCATCTTTTAAAGGAATATCAGAAACTGCAACATAATATCGCCCCATTGTTCTATTCTCAAGTTGAGCAGATAGAATTCTGTGAGTCTCATTATCTTTTGCAATCAGCATAGCTCCCGTAGTTCCTTTGTCAAGTCGATGGACAATCCCGTGCCGTTCATCTCCATTTAGAGTAGAAAGTGAAAAACCATTTTTTTTCAACCAATCTACGACAGTTGCTTCTTTAACAGAGGGAGCGGAATGAACAACAATATTTGCAGGTTTATTAATAATCATAAGATAATCATCTTCATAAATTATAGGAATATCAAAATCAACTTCAAACTCTGTTGCAATTTTCCGTTTATCAGGAAAATTCACTTCAACCTCATCGTCAATTTTCATTTTATACGATGTCTTTTTTACCAATTCTTTATTAATTAAAATATTGCTATTTTTAATAAGTTGTTCTATCTGATTTCGCGATGAATCTAAAACCGTAGTTAAATATTTATCAAGTCGAATATTTTCAATTTCTGAAATAAAGGTTTTTTTCAAGCTAACTTCTTTTTTAAAAAGATTTTAGCAGAATTTGTAAAATTGAATAATAGTACTTTTTTTGTGAAATATGAATTAAACATTACAAACCACAAATCAGATTAGTTCTTATATACTTTGAATACAAAAATAAATTAGGAGATTTTTCTAAATGAATAAAATTACAATAGATTCCCCTTTAGATATGCACTTACATATTCGAGATGGCGAAATGATGGAAAATATTATCAGATATTCAACAACCAATTTTTCAGGTGCTTTAATTATGCCAAATACAATTCCACCTTTAACAAGTCGTCAAGAAATTTTAGATTATCGAGATAGGATTTTGAAAGCAAAGAAAGATGATGTTTTTGAGCCTTTTATGTCAATTTTTTTTAAGAACACATATGATTATGATTTTCTGAATTCAATCAAAGATATTATTCTAGTTGTTAAACTTTATCCAAGCGGAGTAACTACGAATAGTGAGGGCGGAGTTGTTTCAGTTAATTTAGATGAGGTCGGCGAAACTCTATCAGCTATGGAAAAGCTAGGGATTCCGCTTTCAATTCACGGTGAAACTATGGGTTCAACTTTTGAGCGAGAAGCAGAATTTCTACCAACTTACGAACTTTTAGCTAAAACTTTTCCAAAACTCAAAATTATTATGGAGCATATTTCAGACCGACGAACTGTGGAGCTTTTGGATAAATATCCGAATTTATATGCGACGGTAACTTTACATCATTTGACAATTACTTTTGATGATATTTTAGGTGGGGCTTTGAAACCTCATCTTTTTTGCAAACCAATTATCAAAGGTTCTGCGGATAGGGAAGCTCTTCAGAAATTGGTATTTTCAGGAAATCCAAAAGTGATGTTTGGGAGTGATTCTGCACCTCACCCTCAAGATAAAAAGGAAAATGGAAATGGTTCAGCAGGAATTTTTTCCGCTCCAGTTTTACTTCAAAAAATTGTAGAACTTTTTGATAAAAATGGAAAACTTGAACTTCTTCAAGATTATCTTAGTAATAATGCAAAACGAATTTATGGAGTTAATCCACCTCAAAAAACAATCACTTTAGAAAAAACTGATATGACAGTTTCTGAAACTTACGGAAAAGTTGTACCAATTTTTGCAGGTGAAAAAATCGAGTGGAGTTTAGTTTAAACTAAAATTAGAAATTGCAAAATCAGTTATAATAGTATTAAAACTTAATAGGGAATTTTATGAATTTTCAAGAAAGCAAAACTATTTTTGACAGCATTTTTAAAAATAAGCTAACAGCCGATGAGGTTAAAAATATACTAATTGAACTTTACAAAAAAGGTGAAACTGGTGAAGAGATAGCGGGAGCTATGGAATCGATGAAAAGCCATTCTGTCAAAGTTTTAGTTGATGAAGAGTTCCGAGATAAAATAATTGATAATTGCGGAACGGGTGGAGATAAAAGTGGAAGTTTCAATATTTCTACAACTGTATCTTTTGTCTTAGCGGGTGCAGGAAGTTTTGTAGCAAAACACGGAAACCGCAGTATTACAAGTAAATCTGGTAGTGCTGATGTTTTAGATAAAATTGGATTTAATTTGAATCTTTCGCCGATGCAACACTCAATGCTACTTCAAAATGCAGGTTTCACTTTTATGTTTGCACAGCAACATCACCCTGCAATGAAATATATTATGCCAATTCGGAAGTCGATACCTCATCGGACAATTTTTAATATTTTAGGTCCTTTAACAAATCCTGCAAATGTTCAAAAACAGCTAATTGGAGTTTTTCATAAAGATTTTCTATCTCCTATTATTTCAGCTTTAGAAATTGCAAAAACAAAGTCGGCAATCGTTGTAAGCAGTCGGGACGGAATGGACGAAATTTCAATTTCTGATATTACTTTTTACAAAAAACTTCAGAATGGCAATATTTCAGAGGGTGAAATTAACCCAGAACAATTTGGAATCAAAAAAGCTAGTTTTCAAGAGATTTTAGGCGGTGATGTAAATCAGAATGCGGAAACTCTTTTAGGAATAATTAAAGGTGAAATTCAAGGAGCAAAACGAGATATTGTTTTGATAAATTCTGCGATGGCTTTTATTTCCGATGGAAAAGCAAGAGATATTCAAGATGGTTTAGAAATTGCCCGAGAAAGTATAAATTCAGGAAAAGCTTTCAGACAATTAAAATTAATTCTTGATATGTCACAAAAGATTTAGAATGGTGGAAAACATTAATATTGAGGATATTAAAGATATAGCTTTCAAAAGTGGCGAGGCAGTTTTAAAAATTTATAATCAAGATTTTGAAGTTGAATATAAAGATGACAATTCACCTTTGACGAAAGCAGACCTTGAAGCAAACAGAATTATCTGTCAAAGTTTAGAAAAACTATATCCAAATATTCCAATTCTTTCAGAAGAAAATATTTCAATCAATTACGAAATTAGGAAAAATTGGAAATATTATTGGTGCATCGACCCGATTGACGGAACGAAAGAGTTTGTAAAAAGAAATGGAGAATTTACAATAAACATCAGTTTGATTTATAAAAATTCTCCAGTTTTGGGAGTCGTATTTTCACCTGTTCTAAATGATATTTATTATGCAAAAAAAGGTTTTGGAGCTTTTAAAAATGGTCAAAAACTACCTTTACAAATTAATAAAAATCCTGAAAAAAGTTTAGTGGCAGTTTCAAGTCGTTCTCATCAATCTGATGAGGTTTTGAAATTTCTTGAAAATCTTAAAAAAGAGACTGAAAATCTTTCGGTTATTTCTAAAGGTAGCTCTTTGAAATTTTGTCTTGTCGCAGAGGGAGTTGCTGATATTTATCCGCGATTTTCTCCAATTCAAGAGTGGGACACTTCCGCTTCACATTCAATTCTCTTAGAATCAGGTAAAAACATTTTAAACTATGAAACAGGCGAACAGATTAAATATAATAAAGAATCGATGTTACACCCGTGGTTTATAGCAAAATAACCAATATCTTATTACTCGACATTTTGTACTTTGGTTAAAAGTCGAGTTAATTCAGAAGCTTTTTTTGGATTCATTTTAGAAAATATTTTTGCAAGTGTTTTTGCTTTAATATTTAATAAGATTTTCAAAGCATCTTTTGGTTGCAATTCTGCCAAAATATTTGCTGCTGATTTTGGTTTCATTTTTGAATAAGTAATAGAAAGTTTGTCAAGTTTTAATTTCTCAATTTCTTCTAAAAGCTTTTTGTTTTCAGCTAACATTTCTTCAATTCGTTTCTCTTTTGCAGAAGTCTTATCTAATTTTGAGTTAATTTCTGATTCCTGTTTGTCTAACCGCTCTTTTTTTCGTTTCAGCAAATTATTGGTAGCCTCTTTCAAAGATTGAAAAGCTTCCTCTTTTGTATTAATCCTATCAAGCTCTAAAATTAATTCATTTTTTCTATCTTCAAAAATTTTATTACATTGAAACATAGTTGTTTGTGCTGAAACTGATAAATTTAAAATAGTTAGAAATATAAAAACTCTAAACATTTACAGACCTTTTTTTTGCTTATTATAATATAATTTCTAAATGAATAGATTTGAAAATTTTATAAAAAATAGTATTCCGCAAGTTGTCGGATTTCACCCGCATTTTGAAAATGCCCTGAAAATTATCTTAACGGCAGGAGGAAAACGATTTCGTCCAAATTTAATTTTTGCGGTAGTTGAAGCTTACCAACCCGAATTATTAGAAAATAGTTTTTATGCAGGTTTTAGCATTGAAGCACTTCACACATATTCTTTAATTCACGATGATTTACCCGCGATGGATAATTCAGATTTACGGCGAGGTGTTCCAACTTTGCATAAGCAATTTGATGAGGTAACCGCAATCCTAGTTGGCGATGCCTTAAATATTTACCCTTTTGAAGTGTTGTCAAAAGCACCCTTTCGAGATGATGTTAAAGTTAAATTAATTCGTTCTCTTTCTGAAAATGGCGGACTTAATGGAATGGTAATCGGTCAGGCGATTGATTGCTATTTTGAGGAGCAACCTCTAGATATTGAGAAAATTAAATTTTTACACAAGCATAAAACGGGAAAACTTATCGCTTCCGCTTTGCAAATGGGAGCAATTATTGTTGGCGAGGAAAAGCTAGAAAAAGATATTTTTGAATTTGGTCTTTCCCTTGGATTGCTTTTTCAAATTCAAGACGATATTTTAGATGAAATTGAAACTGTCGAAGAAGCAGGAAAACCTACCCAAAACGATGCTAAGAAAAATAGTTTTGTCACAATTCTAGGTTTGAAAACAGCAATTATTGAAGCGGACAAAGAAGCTCAAAAAGTTATTGAAACCTTAGAACAATTCCCTCCAAACTTACAAAAAAGTTTAAATAAATTATTAAAGAAATATATTTTTAGACATAATAAATAAAATTCTGTATTTAGTTATACTAAATTTAAAAGTTACAAAATGAAATTTTTTCAATGGAAAATTGAGCAAAGCTCTCTTATTCTACAAATGTATATGCTTCCATTTTATTTTTTAATGTATATGATTATATTTTTTGACCCCATAAAATCAGGTGTTATTTCTGAAATTGAATTTAACAAAACTGTCAAATATCATAGTTTGCAAGAGATATACAAAAGTTTGGGAGAACCAACACAGCTTACCGTTCGCAATAATTTGATAATTCTAGATTATTACGATTTTGTTTATCCAAAAACTCGAAAAATTCGCTATATTTTTGCTAGATTAATTTTTTTTAAAGGCGAAAATCCAATTTTAATGCCTCAAAACATTCACTTTAAAAAATAAAAAAAGGATAATAATGAAAAAAATAACTATTGCTCACTCTCCAGATGCTGATGATATTTTTATGTATTTTGCGATTAAATTTGGTTGGGTTGGAATGAAAAATATGCAATTTGAAAATATTGCACTTGATATTGAAACTCTAAATTTAGAAGCTCTCAAAAATCGTTACGATATTACCGCAATCAGTTTTGGACTTTACCCAAAAATTCGTGAAGAATATGCGATTTTAAATAGTGCGGTCAGTTTCGGCGAGGGCTATGGACCGAAGCTTGTCAAGAAAATTGGTAAAAACTTGAAACCAAATTTTCGAGTCGCTTTAAGCGGTGCAAATACCACAAATGCTCTTTTGTTCAGAATCGCATATCCAAAAGCTAGAATCAAATATTATAATTTTTTAGAGATTGAAAATGCAGTTTTAAACGATGAGGTTGATGCTGGGGTTTTGATTCACGAATCAATTTTACAATATTCAGAAAAGCTTGAAGTTGAAAAGGAACTGTGGGATATTTGGCAAAATCTTGCTGGAAAAAACCTACCTTTACCTTTGGGCGGTATGGCAATTCGTCGAAGTATTCCTTTGACAAAAGCTATTGAGTTTCAGCAATTAATTCAAGATGGTGTAAAAGTGGCAGTTGAAAATAGTGAAATACTTTCAAAAATGCTTCTTGAAAGAGACCTCATCAGAGTTGATAAAGATAAACTCAAAAAGTATCTTTCACTTTATGCAAACTCTAATTCTGTTGAAATTAGCGAAATCCAATATCAAGCTATTGATAAACTTTTTGAACTTGGCTATAAAAATGGCTTATTTGATGAGGAAATCAATTCTCAAGATTTTGGAGTTCCAAAAGAATATTTAGAATCTCGTTTCAGCTAAATTTAAGAATTTAATAAATTCTGCTTTCTTCCTAGTTTTCGTTAATTCTAATCTTTAAGAAATGAACGAAAATTAGTGATAATTTTTTGTCTCCCTCTATGGGAATATTTTAAATATAGTGAAATGCAAAAGCCGAATATTCGGAGTTTATATTTTTTTATTTTTCATTTAAGTTTCAAAGAAAGATTTACAACACTTTATTATAAAAACTTATTCCAAAATTATTAAATTTAAGCAAAAAAAACCACTGATTTATAATTTCTTGTTATATAAATAGCCTGTTTTTATATAGAAATCGTTTTATTTTTTATTTTTAGATGTTTTTGTGATATTTTTGTGATGTTTTGGTCAAAAATAGCCTTGTTTTCTTAAAAAAGAAATTAGTTTTTAAACTGTGTTTTCAGTATGGATTTTTCAGAATTTATCTGATATTTATTTTTTGTTTTACTTGGGATTTTTTATAATAGTTTTTTCTGAATGTCCATTTTTACGGCATCTTAAAAAAATGTAATTTTTTGTCAAAAAACTTAAGTTTCGAAGGTTTTCTAAATATATTTTTACAAAAAACTTTGTAAAACCCCTCTCAAACTTAAGTGTAAATATATTCAGATATTATCTTATATTTTCTAAAATATTGAGAAATTGCACAAAGATAATGATTTGATAAAATATACCAAAGTGCAGTACATTATATATAAGAATTTATAATTTTAGTTATAATTTTAATTGGGCAATATTAAGAAATATGACTTAAAAGGAGTTTCACATCTTAGTTCATATCTGCTGTTCGGTTGATAGTCATTATTTTCTCGAAAGATTACAAAAAGATTTTCCAGACGAAACATTAATAGGATTTTTTTATAATCCTAATATTCACCCATTATCTGAATATCAACTGCGATTTTTAGATGTTCAAAGAAGTTGTAAAATTTTAGGAATTAAATTAGTTGAGGGCGACTATAATTATGAGGGTTGGCTAAATGCTGTCAGTGGTTTTGAAGATGAACCAGAAAAAGGGGAAAGATGCAAAATCTGCTTTGATGATAGACTTGCCCAAACCGTAGAACTTGCTAAAGAGCTTCTCGAAACCAAATTTACAACAACCTTACTCATTTCACCTTTAAAATCTCAAAACCGACTTTTAGAAATTGGTAAAAGATTAGAGGCTGAATCAAAAGTCAAATTTATTTTTAAAGATTATCGTTCAAAAGGCGGAGTTGAACAACAATCCAAAGCGGTCAAAGAAAATAATTTGTATCGTCAAAACTATTGTGGATGTGTATTTGCTTTAAAGAATCAAAGAGCAAATCAAAATAGATTAATGGACGAAATGATTTCACCCATTACAAACCAAACTCTACCAGCTTCAATTAATGAAAAAATTGCATTATTTTCAAATACATCAAATCAAGATAATTTAATTAAAGAAAGTTTTCTAAACTATCGACTTTTAAAAGCTCGAGTTTTAGTTCAAAAATTTGTAATTCCATCTTATTTTCTTGCATATTCGCACTCCGAAAGAGAAAAGATTTCAGGTAAAATTGAGTATATTTCTGATGAGGTTGGATTTCTAGCTCGTGGAAATGTGAAGCTAATTTCACTTTCAAAATTTAATATTTTGACAAACAGTCTTTTTGATTCTGTTTTAGATATACATCTATCAGTTGAGTCTGAAATGGAAATTAGAAATATTATTGAAAACACATATTTTTCACTTTCTCCGATTATTATTGTAGATAAGCTACCAACTAATAAAATAGAAATTGAGATACAAAGCAAAATATATTTTGATGAACGACTTATTAACAAAAATGTGAAATATTAAAGTTCTAAATATCGTTCAAGCACTATTTTAGCTGAGAGAGAATCTATTCTACCGTCTCTCTTTGCTCGAATATTACCCTGCATTAATTCTTTAGCTTCAAAACTTGACAGCGATTCGTCTTGAAAAACTATATTTCCTTCAAATTTAATTAAATTTGTAAAATGTTCAAATCGTCTTTTCATCTCCTCACTATTTGAGCTGTCCATTGGAATTCCAACAACTAAAATATCAATTTCCCAATGTGAAAGTAAATTTTTAACTTCTAAACTTGCTTGTTTTCTATTTTTTCGTATAACTGCTTTTAAAGGTGTTGCTATTTTACCATCAAGTGAAACTGAAATACCTATTCTTTTTAATCCTATATCTATTGCTAATATTTTCATTCTACTCTCCTATTATTTGCTATTTATCTTTTTTTAGATTAAAATCATAAAACTTGAAATTTTAATTATAGGTAAATTATATGAATTTAGACAAAATTAGTTATGGGGAAAATCCAGACAAGGTAAAAGCTGTTATTGAAATTCCTTATGGTTCAAATATCAAATATGAGATTGAAAAAGAAAGCGGTGCAGTAGTTGTAGATAGAGTTATGTACTCTGCAATGTTTTACCCAGCAAATTATGGATTCGTTCCAAACACTTTAGCAAATGATGGTGACCCTGCGGATATTCTAGTTTTAACTGAATACCCTTTAGCTCCTGGAAGTGTAATTAATTGTAGATTAATTGGTGTTTTGATTATGGAAGATGAAGCTGGAATGGACGAAAAACTTTTAGCTGTACCAACTTCAAAAATTGACCCATCTTTTGATGGCATTCAATCTATTGAAGATTTACCTAAACCAACTCTTGCAAAGATAAAAAACTTCTTTGAAACATATAAAATGCTTGAACCTAACAAATGGGTTAAAGTTAAAGATTATGCTGGAAAAGATGAAGCTCAAAGAATTTTAGAAGAAGCTATTAATAAGGCTTAATATTTACAGTGGCTAGATGCACTTGTCATTTTCGTATTTCACTCGAAGATGACGGGTTGCAAATCTCTTCAAATAAAATTTTGCTACAATTATTTAAAAAGGCTCTATATTGAAATATGGCGAAAAAGAGATTTTTGAATTTGATGTAAAAAAAGATTTAGAGATTTGGAAAAGCAACCAAAAGAATAGATATAAGATAAAGATTGAACTTCCTGAATTTTCAGCACTTTGTCCAAGAAGTGGCTACCCCGATTATGCAACTTTCAGACTTGAATACATTCCAAATAAATGGGTTGTGGAACTGAAAGCCTTGAAACTTTATATAAATACTTTTCGGAACAGATATATTTCTCACGAAGATAGTGCAAATGAAGTTTTCTCAATTTTGGTTAAAAAGCTCAAACCTCATCATCTAAAATTGACTGCTGATTTTACTCCTCGCGGAAATGTGCATACAGTTATTGAAATAGATACAGATATGCAAATCAAAAAGGAAAAATAGATGAAAGCTCAACTTTATATCGGTTCTGAACTTGTAGAAAAAGAGAATTTTGAAAATATAGTTTCGCCATATTCAGAGAAAGTTGTTTCAAGTTTTCCTATCTGTTCAGTTGAAGATGCAGAAAAATGTTTGAAAACTGCTGAAAAAACTAAACTTTCTGCTCGAAAAACCACAATTGCCCAAAGATGTAATTGGCTTTTAGATGTTGTTGAAAAATTGAAAGAGAACAGAGAGGATTTAGCTCAAACTATTACCGATGAGGTTGGGAAGCCGATAGCTTTTGCAAGAGTGGAAGTTGATAGATGTATTGAGACGGTTCAACTCTCGGCTGAAACTATGAGAACTTTTGGCGGTGAAACTATAAATACCGATGCGATGAACAGCGGAAAAAAGACAACCGCATTTTTTAAAAGAGTTCCTGCTGGAGTTGTTGTGGCGATAACTCCTTTTAATTTTCCTCTCAATTTGGTTGCTCATAAAATTGCTCCCGCTTTGGTTAGTGGAAATGCTGTAATTCTGAAACCGACTCCTGAAGCTCCTTTGACATCTTATAAATTTGCCAAGATGTTTATCGATTCTAAATTTGCGATTAAAGATGCGCTT
>Ga0256827_10003048_pt1 | contig 10692 bp, 9 predicted proteins | sample CV84metaG_FD_185977 | JGI IMG/M metagenome (GOLD analysis project Ga0256827, IMG submission 185977) | Hydrothermal vent microbial communities from East Pacific Rise, Pacific Ocean - CV84 | ecosystem: Environmental > Aquatic > Marine > Hydrothermal vents | place: Pacific Ocean: East Pacific Rise...
TCCTAAGTATGACAAAAGTGATGAGGTATTAGAAAAATTAGGTTACAAGAATTAAAATCTTGTATAAACTTTAAAAAAACCCTTCAAGAAAATTCTTGAAGGGTTTTTTTATTAAAATCAAGTTGCTATTTTTACAAAATGTTTAATAACGAATATTTTATGAAAGAAGCATTGAAAGAAGCACACAAAGCTTTTGATGCAGATGAGGTGCCTGTTGGTGCTGTGGTTGTTTGTAATAATACAATTATTTCTAGAGCATATAATCAAACAGAATTATTAAAAGATGTTACTGCACATGCCGAAATTTTAGCAATTACAGGTGCTCAAGAATATTTACAAAGTAAGTATCTTAATGAGTGTGAATTATATGTTACCTTAGAGCCCTGCATTATGTGTGCTGGAGCATCGTATTGGGCTCGATTTAAAAAAGTAGTTTACGGAGCTTATGACGAGAAACGGGGGTATAACAGACTTAAAAGTCAAATTCTTCACCCTAAAACAGAAATTGTTTCGGGTGTTTTAGAAACGCAATGTTCGGTAATTTTACAAGATTTTTTTCAAAAGAAGAGAGAATAATACCATTGGTATTAAACTTGCCGGTATTCTAAAACAAACTCATTACAAGATTAGTGCATAGTGGTTTAGTTTAACTTTGTACAAATAAGAATAAAATTTAATTACAATTGGGATATCTAATTCTCCGACGCTTGCGGCGAGGTTGTTATTGATAAAATAGATAGTAAAAAGACGATAAGATATTAGACAAAAGACTTAAGACGAAAGATTTATGATGAAAGACTTATGAAAAAAGACAATAAGATAAAAAGTATAATTTAAAACACTTGCACAAGCAATTCCCCAATAACAATGTTTATTTTGTTCCTAGTAACAGATAAAAGAACCGCTTTTAAAACGACACCTCGTCAGTTTATGGCGAGGGCAATTCATTTAAAGTGAAATTTTTACAACAGACTTGAGCCTTTGTTTTTACCTTCACCAAAATTATATCCAAGAATAATTTCATGGGTTCCAGATTGATAATGCTGAATATCTGATGTAGCATAATCAAATGCATAACCAAATACAAAGTGTTGGTATTTAACACCCAGCATTGCAATTATCGAATTTGATGTTCTATAAGATATACCTACCCAATAACTCTGTTTATAAATCCCTTTTACGTTTATATCTGCCTGAAAAGGAGTGTGTTCTGTGCCTTTTAATAATGTTGAAGGTTCAATTTCAAAATCATCGTTTAGTTGAAATGTATATCCGCCAAGAATATAATAGTGGCGAACCATACTATTTTTTTCAACTTCTTGACCTGCAACTGTAATAGGTAATTCTATTAATTGTGTTGCCGATATTCCGGCATAATATTTTTCTCCTTGTAAATAAACTCCAAAATCTGCATCGGGAACAAAGGCTGTTTCTGCCGAATTGTTTAAAACTTGGTCGTCAGCATCAATGGCAGTCATCATTGTGTAATCTAACTTATATTGAAATGCTTTAAAAGAAATACCAAATGATAAATTTGAATTTATAGAATTAAGCTCTAAAATATAAGAATAATTTGCTTGTACTCCGATTTTAGTTTCCGGACCAAAACGGTCTGCAAAAATATTACCACCTACTCCCATCTTTTTGTTTCCTAAAAGAGTATGAGCAGAAATTGCTTGTGTAGAAGGTGCATTGTTTATCCCCACCCATTGCTGACGAGCAGTTAAACGAAGTGGAATATAATCAACATTTCCTGTTATAGCAGGGTTAATTAAAAATCTTGTCATCATATATTGACTGTAAAGTGAAGTTTGCTGTGCACTTACTGTTCCAATCAAAATAATTGCCGAAATTAAAATATATACTTTTCTCATATTTTTACATTTTTTACAAAACACCTAGTTATAAACACCTTAGTATTTTGATATTAAAATTATTTAAAGTTTAATTTTTCTCATTATTATAGTTGTATACTAGTTTTAAAAAAGTAAATTTAGTATAAAAAAATATAATTACAAAATTTTATTAGCTTTTTTGTTTAGATTACATAATTATTTTTATAAAAATATAGTTTTTGCTATCTGTTAATTGTAACAAAAATACTTAAATAACCACATAATATCCTTGATACTTCTTTATGTTGATTATCAAAAAATTACATGTTTTTTTTAAGAAAAATTATAATATAGTTTAAGAATTAAAAAATTGCATAAAATATTAATATTTAATTTTTTTATTAGACCTATATACATATTGATTTTATTAGATATGTTATTAAACATATCTGTATTTTAAGGAAAACTAACTATTGGCAAATTTTTTGCTTAAGCAGATTTTTATCAATTTATACAATATGAAAAAATTATTAATAATTTTAACATTTTTTTATAGCATTTTTGCTTTTTCACAAAAAGTAAAATTAGTAGATCATGTTACAGGAAAACCTGTTGATAATGTTGCTGTTTTCAACCAAAACAAAAATAACGCTTGTCTTTCAGATAGTTCAGGCTATATTGATTTATCAAATTTTAATAAAAACGACACGTTAACAATTCAACACCCAACATACGAAAGAATGAATTTATCTTATGAGAAATTTAAAAGTAACTCTACAATAGAGCTTTATAAAAGAATGATATTGATGGATGAATTTGTAATATCAGCATCTCGTACAAGGGAAAATAAAAAAGAAGTATCGTATGAAATTGATGTAATAAAACCAATTGAATTAAAAGAACAAACAAGTAATTCAAGTGCCGAAATATTAGAGTCTACAGGAAATATCATGGTTCAGAAAACACAGGGTGGTGGCGGAAGTCCAATACTTCGTGGATTTGAAGCCAACAAAGTGCTATTGGCTGTTGATGGTGTAAGATTAAATAACGCAATATACAGAAGTGGGCATCTTCAAAATTCTATTACAATAGATAATTTTATTCTCGACAGAGTTGAGGTAATTTATGGACCTTCGTCTGTTATATATGGTAGCGATGCCCTTGGTGGGGTTATACATTACTATACAAAAAGTCCAATTTTCCCTGATAGTGCCAAATTTAAATCGAATGGTGATGCGTATATAAAATATTCTTCGGCAGATAATGGAATGATGGGGCATTTTAATATTACTTATGCCAGAAAAAAAATAGGTGGTATTTCATCTGTAACACATAAAATAATTAATGATTTAACAGTTGGTTCAAACAGATTGCCGGCTTATAAAGACTGGGGAAAAACTCCTTATTATGTAGAAACTATAAATGGCGTAGATTCAACACTAACTAATCCAAATCAGAATATACAAATAGGAACGGGTTATTCTCAAACAGATTTTTTACAGAAAATAATATATAAACCAACTAAATATATAGATTTTATTGCAAATTTTCAGTATTCAACATCATCAAATATTAATAGGTACGATAAGTTAAATCAAATGAAAAATGGAAATTTAAAATATGCTGAATATTATTATGGTCCACAAAACAGATTATTGGGAGCTTTAACAACTAAAATTAATAAAGAAACTTTTTTATTTTCAAATATTAATATGAATATCTCTTTTCAAAAGATTGATGAAGATAGAATAAGTAGAAAATTTAGAAATGAAAAAAAATTATATCAAGAAGAAGATGTTAATGTTTATGGTTTCTCAATAGATACTCGAAAAAACATTAATAAAGGATATATAAATTACGGTATTGAATCGTATTATAACAATGTTGAATCGAAGGCTTTTTATCGAAATATTAACAATGGAGAAGAAACAATTGCTCAAACAAGATATCCTGATGGCGGTAGCCAATATAGTAATTTTGCAGCTTATTCATCAATAAAATACAATTTAAGCAAAAAACTATTTTTGTTAGGGGGATTTAGATATTCATATATAAATGCAGTGTCTAGTTTTGATAATCAAGATTTTATAGCTTTGCCGTATAATAAGATTACTGTGTCAAACGGAGCTCCTACAGCTAGTATTAGCACAATTTATTATCCGCAAGATAATTTAAAAATAGCTGTTATTGCATCAACAGGATTTAGAGCCCCTAATGTAGATGATTACGGGAAAATAAGAGCTAAACACGATTTAATTACTCTGCCAAACGATAAATTAAAACCAGAATATTTATACAATTTAGAAACTAATATTGATAAAACAATTGATGGATATATTAAAGTTGGAGGAACATTTTATTACAGTTTTTTAACTAATGCAATAGTGCGTGGATACTCAAATCTTAATGGTGTAGATACTGTTTTATATGATGGCGATTACTATCATATAATATCTAATTTTAATACAGATGAAGCATATATTTATGGTATGAATTTTTATATCTCATCAGATTTAAATAGCGAATGGTCTTTTTATTCTAAATTAAATTTTACAATAGGGCAGAATATTACTAAAAACGAGCCTTTAGGGCATATTCCACCATTTTTTGGAAAATCTGCGGTAAAATATTATGCAAATAAGTTTACACACGAATTATTTTTTAATTATAGTGGGTGGAAAAAGATTGAAGATATGTCACCATTTGGAGAAGATAACGAATCTCAGGCTACCGAAGATGGGTTTCCCGGTTGGTATACAATAAACTATAAGTTTAATTACACTATAAATAAGCACTTATTTTTGCAGTTTGCTGTAAATAATATTCTTGATAAATATTATAAAAATTTTGCTAGTGCAGTTGGTTCTTCTGGTAGAAATTTTATTGTTTCGTTAAGAGCTTCTTTCTAGACAGTAGCTATTTGACAACCTCTTGAGCTTCTTTTATAATGCTTCGTGCAAGTTTTTGGTTTATGCCAATTTCAATTAGTTTTTGGCTATTCGTAACAACATCTTTGCATATCACAATTCCGTTAGAAAGCATTTTCTTTTTTGCATCACGGTTTGCCGAGCTTAGCGATGTAACAGGGTGAAAGTTAGCCCTATCTATCCAGTCTCTTAAACAGTTTCCTTTTGGATAATCCCACGAAATTAATTGCAAACCTGCACATTTACCAAAGTCAATTGCATCGCCAGAAAAACGGGTGTTTGTTACAATCATACCCTTAAATTTGTAATCTTTGTTTTTAGGTAAGTTAGAAAGGTTATTTTTTATATCGTGAAAACGAGAGTTAATATATAAGGGTATTTTTACATCATTTTTGTGTCCTTTTTTTTGATGAAATTTACATTCTACATAAACTTTAGTATCATTGTTAATTGCAACAACATCAACTTCGTGAGTAACACACTTGCCTTGTATTATTTGCCCAACACTTACTTCATATCCTTGTTCTTTTATAAGTTTGCTTACAAAAATTTCAAATGGATATCCTGTAGGTCCAAATTCGAGTAAAGCATTTTTTAAACTGTAATGAGCCGATAGTTTTTTAGATTTTTTTCTAAGTACAGAAAATGCAATTTGATATATTTTTTTAGTTGTTATACCATCATAAAGCTGAGGTTTTATTTTGATAATAATTTCGTCTATATTTTCTTTTGTTGCTCCTGTACGCATTAATGCAGAGATTAATTTATTTATATCAAAATCTACAATTTCGTTATTGTTTTTTTTAACTTTCATTTGTTTATTTTGGTTTATTATTTAGAGTAACAACAATAGGATAATGGTCAGAAATAGGAATTTTAGGGCATTTATAATCTAAAGCTTCTATTCCATTAGAATATAATACATAATCTATTCTAAAAGAAGGAAAAGTACCGTTATATGTTCTGCTCATTCCTGTTCCGGCTTCAATAAAAGCATCGTGTAAATTTCCTTTTGCGGTGTGATATGTATATGATATTGGTGTATCATTAAAATCGCCGCAAACAATTACTTTATAAGGAGACATTTTTATTAAACTATGTAAACTGTTTGTCTGAATTGCTCTCATTTTATATGCATCTCTTAGTTTTACAATTAATGGTTTTGCTTCTTTAAATGCAACGCTATCAATTGATTTCTCAACATCTTCTATAAATTTATAGTCTTCGGGTTGAAATCTAATAGATTGTAAATGAGTGTTAAATACTCTTATTGTGTCTGCGTTTATTAATAAATCGGAATAAATAATAATATTTGAAGTGTTCTCAAATTCAAAAAAATCTGATTTTAGAATAGGATATTTACTAAAAGTTGCAATTCCAAATTTATATTTGTTAGAGCTTAAATCGGTGTTTTTAAAATAAAAGTTTTTTGTTTTTAAAAAAGAGATAATAGAATCTGTTGTAATAAATTTTTTTGTTTCATCTTCGTAGTATTCCTGAAAACATATTATATCTGGGTTTTCTTTTTTAAGGAAATCAAAATATTTGTTTCTGTTAATTTTGTTTTCTTTCCAATTGTATAAATCGAACTGGCGTACATTGTACGATATTATCTTAAAATTATTAGTGTCATTATCATTATTTGTGAAATTGATATTAAAAAAATCGGATAAAAAACTAAAACCAATAATTATAAAAAGTAAATTAATGATAATTAAAATCTTTTTTCTTTTTATAAAAATCCAAAAAAGAAGAAATAGAAAATTAATTATATAAATAAAAATAAACCCTAAGCCAAAAAACTGAAAAATACTATAATCTCTAGGGTCAATATATATTGAAAGATACGACCCAATTAAACTAACAATTGCAATAATGTTAATACTAATTAGTAGATATTTTACAAGTTTAGACATTTAATAATTGTTATTTTTTACTTGCATTAAAGAGCAATGCTTTTTCTTCTTTAGTTAAACTATTGTATCCCGATTTTGATATTTTTTCTAAAATTACATTAATTTTTTCTTGCTCACTAGCTTTTCTTGTGTTGTAAGAAATATCTTGAGCATGAGAATATGCAGAATTAGAATATTTAACTTTCATTTTTGGTTTTCTTCGTTTGAATACAGAAAAAATATTATCTAAAACTTTATCGAAACCTTTGGCAATATTTTTGCCTTTTTTGTATTGACTTATATAAATAAAACCAAACATTGCACCTCCTATATGTGCAAAATGCCCACCTGCATTATCACCCGAAAGGCTTAAAAAATCTATTGCAATATAAGCCAAAGCTATGTATTTTAGTTTTACTGCTCCAATAAACATTAAATTTAGTTTGTTGTCGGGGATATAAAAAGCTATTGCAAAAACTATTGCCATTACTGATGCTGATGCCCCAATTGCATGAGAATCTAGATTAGCAAATTTAGGAATAAAACTAAATGATGCTATATAAACTAAAGCACCAAATATTCCTCCAAGAACATAAACGCTTAATAGTTGTTTTTGACTAAGATATTCGAGAAAAATCTTTCCAAACCAAAACAATACTAACATATTAAAAAGTATATGCAGAAAATCTTCGTGAAGAAACATGTAGGAGATTATAGTCCATGGTTTTATTATTAACTCCGAGATGTTATCAGGCACTGCTAAAAAATCGATAAGAGAGAATGTGCTTATCTGAAACAAATTAATTATTACTTCAAAAAGCCCAACAAAAACAAAAACGGCAAGATTTATATAAATAAGCTTTGTTAGAGAAGAGCCTTCTTTGAAAGATAATTTTATTTCATCAATAATATTATTCACTTTTTTCTAGTTTTTTCAAAAATAACAACAATAAAGAGTTTTAACAAAAACACTGGTGTTAAAAAATAAAAAAGGTCATCAAGTAATTTTGAAGACCTTTTTTAAAAGAATATATACTCAGTATATCTAGTTTTTCGGGAATTTATACAAATATATAAAACCTAAAAAAACTATGTGCTTTGAGTATTAATTAATAACAGATTCTACAAGAATAGATACTTTGTTATTATTAAGTTCAACTAAACCACCGGAAATATTAATAAAAATTTCTTTTCCATTTACGGGAATAACTTTTATTTCTCCTTTATCAAGAGACGACACTATAGGAGCATGATTATTCATCATTTCGAATGAACCATCAGAGCCCGGAACTTTTACAAGTGTAATTTCTCCTGAGAATAATTTTTTATCGGGTGTTATAATTTCTAAGATCATAATTCTTAAGCTTCTACTTCTTTAAGCATTTTTTCTCCTTTTTCCATTGCTTCTTCAATTGTTCCAACAAGGTTAAAGGCTGCTTCGGGATATTTATCAACTTCGCCATTAAGAATCATATTAAATCCTTTTATAGTGTCTTTAATATCAACAAGAGTTCCTTTTAAGCCTGTAAATTGTTCGGCAACATGAAAAGGTTGAGATAAAAATCTTTGAACACGTCTTGCACGGTGTACAACAAGTTTATCGTCTTCCGATAATTCGTCCATTCCAAGAATTGCAATAATATCTTGAAGCTCTTTGTATCGTTGTAGAATTTCTTTTACTTTTTGTGCTGTGTTATAATGTTCGTCTCCAACAACATCAGGAGATAAAATTCTTGATGTAGAATCTAAAGGATCTACCGCAGGATAAATACCTAATTCTGCAATTTTTCTGCTTAATACTGTTGTGGCATCAAGGTGAGCAAATGTTGTAGCAGGAGCAGGGTCTGTTAAATCATCAGCAGGTACATAAACCGCTTGTACAGAAGTAATTGAACCGCTTTTTGTTGAAGTAATACGTTCTTGCATAGCACCCATTTCAGATGCTAATGTTGGTTGGTATCCTACAGCTGAAGGCATACGACCTAAAAGTGCAGATACTTCGGAACCGGCTTGTGTAAATCTAAAAATATTATCAATAAAAAATAATATATCACGACCTTGACCTTCGCCATCGCCATCACGAAAACTTTCTGCAACAGTTAATCCTGATAAAGCAACAGAAGCACGTGCTCCTGGAGGTTCGTTCATTTGACCAAAAACAAGTGATACTTGCGAAGTTTTCATGGCTTCTTTATCTACTTTAGATAAATCCCAACCGCCTTCTTCCATACTTTTAAGAAATTCTTCGCCGTATGTCATTACACCACTTTCTATCATTTCTCTAAGCAGGTCGTTACCTTCACGAGTTCTTTCTCCTACGCCTGCAAATACTGATAATCCATCGTGTCCTTTGGCTATATTGTTAATTAATTCTTGAATTAAAACAGTTTTGCCAACTCCGGCACCACCAAATAACCCAATTTTACCGCCTTTTGAATATGGCTCAATTAAATCGATAACTTTTATACCTGTAAATAAAACTTCTTTTTCTGTTGTTAAATCTTTAAATGCAGGTGCTTCTCTATGTATAGGATATCCATTTTCTTTTGGAAGTAAACCAATACCATCAATTGTATCGCCTGTTACATTTAATAAACGTCCTTTAACTTGCTCACCAATAGGCATTTTTATAGGACTGCCGGTAACCAATACACTCATACCACGAGATAATCCGTCGGTAGAATCCATAGCAATTGTACGAACTGTTTGTTCTCCAACGTGTTGTTGTACCTCAATAACAATGTTCGATGCACCGTCTCTTTCAATTTCTAAAGCATCATGTATATTCGGAAGATCACTTTTCTTTTCAAACGCAACATCTACCACAGGTCCAATTACCTGAATGACTTTTCCTTTTACTGACATTATATTATATATTTTTTAATTCTTTTTAAACTACAAAAGTATGCTTTTTTTGTAACTTTATATAATAATTTTTGTTCTTTTTAAAAATTGACTGATATGCTTATAGGGTAAACTTTATTTTATTTAATTTTTATGTTTTAGCAGTTTTAAATATCTTTCTTTTATAGTTTCTGTAATTATTGAAAGTTTTAAAAAGAACGTATTGATAGTGATAAGGAAATTTATATGAATAAAAAAAAAGAAAAAGACTAAAAGATATTAAAATATTATATGTATAATTGTAAAATAATTTAGAATTAATAAACTTAAAAACTTTTATTTGATGAAAAAAACATTTATAATTTTAGGGTCTGTAGTTATTATGGCTACTTTAAATTCTTGTGGTAATAGCGAAACTACGGAAGAGAATAATGCAGTTGCAACTGATACAATTGAAGCTGTTGATAATGCAGAGGTTGAAGCTGCTGATGTAAATGAAGAAGCAGAACAAAGTCATTTTGCTGTAATGGACAGTGATGGTGATGGCAAAATTACTAAAGAAGAGTTTGTTGCTCATGTAACAAAAGAATTTGCAGAAAAAGATGCTAATGGTGATGGTAAAATCACTAAAGAAGAGTGTGACCATTTTGATGCATTAAATACTGACGGAGATGATTTTATTTCTGATGAGGAATTTGAAGCAGGTCATGGTAATATGTTTGCAAAAATGGATGCAGATACCGACGGTTTTGTAACCGAAGAAGAAATGAACGCTCATGTGGCTAGTATGGAAGAAGACGGTAAGGAGTAAGTTAATAATAAACTGATTAGAAAGGGTTGAACTTTATGTTTAACCCTTTTTTATTGGCACAAACAGAGTTGAAAACTATGAACTTTAGTAGATTCTAAAAATTAAAAAACATAAACCTTAGAACAATTTAAATTAAACCAGATAAGACATATAAGAGCATATAAGATTGTAATTGATAATTAGGGTCTGCTGAGAAATGCATAATAAGTTGTTACAAAGCTACTTAATCCAAAATACGCTATTGTAAATGCACACTTTTTAAAACATATGTACTTATAAGTTTGCATTTACAAATGTTAAAATCATAGTTTTATGCTTGCTCTGAGGCACATCATATTTTTATCTTCTTCAATTTGAGGTATGTATATACATCTGCATTT
>Ga0256827_10003049_pt1 | contig 10692 bp, 9 predicted proteins | sample CV84metaG_FD_185977 | JGI IMG/M metagenome (GOLD analysis project Ga0256827, IMG submission 185977) | Hydrothermal vent microbial communities from East Pacific Rise, Pacific Ocean - CV84 | ecosystem: Environmental > Aquatic > Marine > Hydrothermal vents | place: Pacific Ocean: East Pacific Rise...
ATTATCACTTTCTTTTATATTTTCTTTCCCCTTTCTTTTATTATATTTTATTTTAATTTCTTCTCTTTTCTTTTCTTTTCTTTTCTTTTGTGCACTTTTTACCTCATTTTTGGGTGTTTTTGATGACAAAACAGGGGTTTTTGTGTCAATAACCTTAGTTTTTTCTTCCAAAACCCCAGTTATTGCATCATTAATTATATATTTTTTTATTAGTTCTACTTTCCCTTTTCGTGCTGTTATGTATGTTTTTTGTATCTCTAAATTCGTTAAAATTTTCTCTTTTTGATACAAGTTTTTATCAAATAATTCTAATTCTAAACATGTATCTAAAATCTCTTTTACTAAATTTTCGGATATACTTTCGGGTAAGAAATCGGATATGTCAAAACATAAGTCTTTATCGAAGTTTAAATAATATCCATTTGTGCCATAAATAAGTATTAACAGGTATTCGTAAACTAAATATCCTTGTGCATCGTGATTTTTTAATAATCTTCTTATTTTCCGATTACTTAATTGGCTAACTTCTTTTGGGAAATAATCCAAGTGGTGCTTCTTTGGTCTTGCCATAATTATTCTTTTTTGGATTTATCTTTTAAAGAATAATAACTGACTATCACAAATAGAAAATTAATCGGTGTAAGGAACTCCGATTGGCTATCTTGTTTAGCTCTAATTTTGGAAATATTGCTTTCCTGATTTAAAAATTCTTCTGTATTCATCGTTGCATATTTTTGATTATTGCAACGACAAAAGAATAGTGAAAACTTTGATGTATCAGTCAATTGACAGTCAATTGACGGTGTTTTTTATTTTAGAGGTTAGATTTAGAGTTTTATTTTTCATATTTTTTGTAATGTTGTAGAAAAATTATATTTAATTGATATACAAGCTACATATTAACCTGAAAATGTTAATATGTATTGAGATTTTTCAGAATTCACAAATTTAAAATTCGTAATTTTACAAATTGAAAATATATTGGATATGGCTAATACATTTAACAATAGTAAACAAGGTTGGGGAGGTAATTGGACTGAAAAAAAGTTAATTGCATTTGAAAAATATGTAAATGCTTATTTAACTATTATAGAAAAACATCCTTTTAATACTATATATTTTGATGCGTTTGCAGGAAGTGGAGAAAGAATAAAACAAACTGAATTATATAATCAGTTATCTATTTTAAATGAAGATGAGCATGTTTACAAGGGAGCTGCTGAACGAGTTATATCATTAAATAAGAAATTTGATTGGTATTATTTTATCGAGAAAGATGTAAAATCACGAGATAATTTGGAAAAAAAGCTTTGTGAAATTGCTCCAGATTTGCAAGATAGGTGTGTATTTAGACAAGAAGATTGTAATTTACAATTATTAGAATTGGCAAAAGCATCAAAAAAGCATGATTTAGCTTCATTGATATTCTTAGACCCATTTGGAATGCAAATTGATTGGAATTCGATTGAAGAATTAAAAAATACAAGAAGTGATATTTGGATATTAATTCCTACTGGAGTTATTGTAAACCGATTATTAGATAGAAAAGGAGAACTAAAACATATAAATAAATTAGAAAGTTTTTTTGGATTAACTGAAAAGGAAATAAGAGAAGAGTTTTATGAAAAAGAGGTTCAAAAAACTCTATTTGGAGAAGAAAATGAAATAATTAAAAAAGTCATTAATCCAATAAACAAAATAGCTAACCTTTATATTAAAAATTTAGGTAATATTTGGAAATATGTAACGCCAACACCTTTACGATTGAACAATAGCAAAGGTAGTCCAATATTTCACTTTGTATTTGCTTCAAATAATTCTTCTGCTGTAAAAATAGCACAACAAATAATAAAAAAATTGTAAATTATGAAAACTACAAAAATAGAATGGACAGAACAAACATGGAATCCAAGTGTAGGTTGCAATAAAGTAAGTGCAGGTTGTAAAAATTGTTATGCTGAAAATATGGCAAGGCGTTTAAAAGCTATGCGTGTAAAAGGTTATGAAAATGGATTTAAGTTTTCAATTTTACCTGAAAGAGTAGAACAACCTTTTAAAACAAAAAAACCAACTAAATTTTTTGTTAATTCTATGAGTGATTTATTTCATGAAGAAATGCCTTTTGCATATCTTGATATGATATTTGATACTATCGAAAAAACTCCGCAACATACATATCAAATATTAACTAAACGAGAAAAAATAATGGCAGAATATTTCGCTGATAAAGTTCTTCCAAAAAATGTTTGGTTAGGTGTAACAGTCGAAGATAGCAAAACTAAAAATAGAATTGATTATTTACGAAAAATAAATGCCACAATTCGTTTTATTTCAATGGAACCTTTGCTTGAAGATATAGGAAGTCTTGATTTAAAAGATATTCATTGGGTTATTGTTGGAGGAGAAAGTGGGTTAAGTGCAAGACCTATGCAAACAGATTGGGCTTTAAATATAAAAGAACAATGTAATCAACAAAATGTTGCTTTCTTCTTTAAACAATGGGGTACTTGGGGTGCAGATGGTATCAAAAGGAATAAAAAAGAAAATGGAAGAAAATTAAATGGAAAAATTTACGATGAGTATCCTGAATTAATTGAAAGTTATTTTGAATAATGTAAAAGTGTGAGAAAATTAACTCACACTTTTTTTTATAATACTACCCCATATTTAATTGATGTCCTCTTAGTTTTCGTCTATGGTCTTCAAATTTCTTATATCCTGTTAATAATCTATCGAATACTTTTGGTGTATAGTCATAATTATTAGAATGTATTGCACGAGAAAGTGAAGTTCGTGTATTTTGAGTTATTTTAACACCAAAACTTTGTGCCATTTCGTTAATAATCTCTTCTTCACTTGCAATATTTGTATCTAATTTTTCCGAATTGATAAACGAATGAAGCAGTTGTAAAAATTCTAAATCACCACCAATCCATTTTACAATATTTTTACGTTTACAAATCGGTTTGACTGTTTTTAAATCAATATTGTAATTAATTGCTGTTTGTTTAATTATTTCTAATGCTATTTTTAAACTCTTAATTTGGATATGAAACATATAGTTTATCCTTCTATAATTTTGACTTTTTTTAAGAATGGGCTTTAACGCTTTATGTTTAAGAGATAATTTACATTCCTTTTTTATTGAATTTTGTACTTTCTTTTGATAAATTAATTCTAAGCTTAACTTTTTTCTACTTAATTCTAAGTAGATATTTTGCAGGAAAACTTCTTTATCCCCTTTATTTACCATCGGTAAATCGTATAAAATTTCGTGTTTAAAAGTGTTTAGAATTTGTTTTAAATGTTTTTGATAACTCTTAGCATCGTAATAACCATTATAACTTTTTACACAATACATTTTTTGTTTAATTTGAATATTAAACTCATTTAAAAATACTTTTAGATTACAGTTACTTTTCATGTTATATATCTTTTAGTTTATAAATCCTAAATAAACGAATAGAATTTTATTTGGTTATATAAAATGTAAAACTATCTATTTTAAGGAGTTTGCTATCTATAAATTTTCTTTGTTTAAAATTTAGGTACGCATATTTGCGTAGCATTAAATTTATACATACATTTGTATCAAATTAAATAATAATTATATGATAGACTTTTTTAACACAAAATCTCTTGACAAGTTAATTGAGATGCCTGAATTTATAGAAGCATTTCATTCAAAAGATTTTAAGATTACCGACTTCGTTCATAACGATTTGTATCGGCACATGAACGATGCAGGGCTTTTCGACTATGATTACATAGAGAGAGGAGAGCCAACAAAAAAGGGTGGAACTAACAAACCCTCTAAAACAAATCTTGTTTTTTTGTTTTGGTTAATGATAGCAATGGAACTTAAAGAATTTGGGTTTATTAAAACAAAACTTCATAAGGTTAAAGCTTATTTATTTGAAGAATTAGATATACTTGAGAATATTAAATTTGATACAGATAAAGAAAGTTTATTAAAAGTTCTTGAAAGTTTTGATTTTGAAAACGCTAAGATTAAAGATGAATTAAGTAAAAAAATATCGACTGGTGTATTTCTTAATGGAATTAAAGATAAAAGTGTTTCTCGTTTGTTCTTAACCATATTTAAGTTATTTAGTACAGGTAGAGATATTTCATTATATGTAGATAAAACTGGTACAGCAATGTTTGTTGATGAATTTGAATTATCAAAAACGGATATTAAAAATTTATCTTATGATAGTAGAATAATACTACCATTAAAAAAATATTTGCTTTATTTTATTGGAGAGTATGCCGATGCTGATTTTTTAACTCGTTCAAATATCCTAACCGATAAAGAAGTACATATATTAAACGAATTTAAACGTAACGATATAATAAGTTTTACCGTGAAATTTCATAAAGGCAGACCAAATACCTACGAAGTTAAAACTTTGCGTAAAACAGATGTGTCAGCACGTTTATCAGAGGTGTTATTAAAAGGTGGTTTCGAGGATATTGTTTTAAAAACAAAACAAGGCAGTATTTATTATTCAGAATTTACTAAAAAGATAAAATTATAAATCAGTTATAAAACCTGATGAGCAGGTTTAGTTAGACAAAGAGAATAATAAGACACGAAGTCTTTAAGCTCTTATCAATCTAAAATGACTAACGAAAAAGATGAATTAACAGTAGAAAAACTAAAAGAGTATAAAGGATTTGAAAATATAAGTGATGACGAAGCAAGAGAACAATTACGTGCAATGGATATAATAATAACATTAGCTTTTAAGTCATTTCAAAGTAATATTAAAAAGAAAGGTATAGAATGAAAACAGATAAATTTCAACAGTTCGCAAAGAAAGTTAATCAAGCAGACATTTTAACCAATAATGCGGTGGTTTACACTCGTGTTTCGACAAAAGAACAAGCAGATGGAAATGCAAGTTTAGAAACACAGTTAAAATATTGTAATGAATATGCCCAAAGAAAAGGGCTTAATATTATTCAATATTTTGGTGGAACATACGAATCTGCAAAAAATGATGAACGTGTTGAGTTTATTAAAATGCTAAAATTTCTAAAAACAAGAAAAAATATATCTTATGTTTTGGTTTATTCCTATGACCGTTTTTCGAGAACTGGTGCAAATGCAGCTTACATAAGTTCAAACTTAAAAAAGAAGGGAATACATACAATATCAGTATCACAGGAAGTTGATACAAGCAAACCTTCGGGTGTTTTTCAAGAAAACCTATATTATATGTTCTCACAATTCGATAACGAAATGAGACGAGATAAAACCGTTACAGGAATGAGAGAAAAATTAAGGAATGGATATTGGTGTAGTGTTCCACCTTTTGGTTATGTTAATACAAATAAAGGAGCACCTGCAGATAAATCAAATATTATTCTAAACGAAAAAGGCAAAATGGTTGCTAAAGTATTTAAGTGGATTTATAAACATTCATGGAGTTTAGAACGTGCATCGCTTGAAACAAAGAAACAAGGTTTGTATATTAGTTCAAAAAGATTATCAGAAATATTAAGAAATCCATTTTATGCAGGTCTTATTACAAGTTCTATTATACCAGGCGAAATATATGAAGGGAAACACGAAAAAGCTATTAGTCCTCAAGTTTTTAAAACTGTAAACGAAATACTTAACGGTAAAACTATTTCACGCAGAGGTATTAAAACGGAGAGCCACGAAGAAATACCATTAAAAGGGATTTTGATATGCGAAGATTGTGGAAGGAAAATGACAGGTTATAAAGCATCAAAAAATCAAAAGTTTTACTACAAATGCAATACTAAGGGTTGCAGGAATAATCAAAGAGCAGATGAACTTCATGAAAGTTTTGAAGAAATATTAATGTATTTTTCGGTATCGGAAAAATTTATTGAACCATTAAAGCATAAAATCAAAAATCAATTTGATAAACTTAACGAAGCTTCAAATGAGAAAAAAAATAAACTAACAGCATCATTAACTTCTATTGAAACTAAGATTGAAAAAACCAATATGAAGTTCATAGAAGATAAAATTGATGAGACTGTTTACAATACATATTTAGCTAAATTTAAAGAAGAAAAAGAGAGAATTATTAAGGAACTTGAGAATCCATTTATAAAATTATCGAACCTTGAAAAATTTACAAATTATACAATTGAAATTACTCGTAACTTATTGAATATATGGAAGTCTGCTAACTATAACGAAAAGGTGTCTTTGCAAAATGTTATCTTTCCAGAGGGTATTTTGTATAACAGGGAAAAAGGCATTTATCGAACCCTAAGAGTAAATACTTTATTTTCTGTAAATCATTTGTTATCAGACGTGTATAGTGATAAAAAACAAAGCGGAAAACTTATATTAAATAAGAATTCCGCTTTCGTACCCCCAACAGGACTCGAACCTGTATCTACAGTTTAGGAAACTATTGTTCTATCCCTTGAACTATGGGGGCATTTTTTGAACAATGCAAAAGTAATTGTTTTATTTGAAGTGGTCAAGATTTATTAAAGTATATCTTTATTATTTTATAAAACTATTACTTAATTTGTTATTTGTTTAAAGATATATTTTTTGTTAAGTTTGTATCTTAACCTATAAAACCTTAATTATGAAACTATTTAAAACAATTTTTACTGTATTTATTATTTCCTCATTACTTTTATTTAGCTCGTGTGGTTCAATGGTGCTAAACCAAGCTGTAAAGAATTTTACTGTTGAAAAAAATGCAATTCCTGCTGATTTTGGAAAAGAGGAAACTGTTTTGTTATGTGTAATTCATGGAAAAAATAAGTATGATAAATACATGAAAGAAAATGTAAAAAAAGAGTATCATGGTAAATATGAATTTGTTTTAAGAAAAGACATAGACACAAAAAAATATAATGATAAGAATAAATATAGATATATTTTTGATGAAGATAAAAGCACTTATAAGATAGATGGTACAAAACCTGCTGCTAATAACTCTGTTTCAACTATGATATATTCTATTTATGACAGAAAGGAAGATAAATCATATAGTAGTGGATTTTCTTCAAGCTTTTTTGCTAAATCAATACAAGCTTATATGATTAATTTAGAACAAGTACGAAAGAAAAATAAACAGTAGTATAGCTATTGCTTAAAACAAAAAAAGAAGCTATTTAGCTTCTTTTTTTGTTTGTGTAATTTTATTACTTTCTAACCTTCTTAACAAACTCCTCAACCTCAGGAACACCACCTTGATATACAAGATATCCATTATATGGTTCACGTTCAGTTATTTCGTCATTAATTGGTTTAAGCATCATTTCTTTAACTTTCTTAGGATCTTGTGTTTGTCCCATAACCCAACCAAGTTTTACCCAAGCAACTTCCGGTAGCATATTTCCTAAAGGAATTATACCTTGTGCAACTAAATCACGACCAGTGTCATAAACAAACATGTGAACATATCCCCAAAGAGTTTGTAATGTCATAAATAACATAACACCTTTTTCTTTTGCACGTTTTATTGCAGGATAAAGTGCTTTGTTTACATGACCAAGTCCTGTTCCAACAATAATAACTCCTTTATATCCATTATCAATAAATGCATCTAAAGCATCTGGTTGCATACCTGGCCAAAAATATAGCATTCCAATTTTCTTTTCGAAGAATGGAAGAATATCAACTTTGTTATCGCTACGGCGTTTTTTGTAATTTTCTTTAATTGGTACAATATATTTTCTGCTAATGCGTGCAAGAGGAGTATCACCAATAGTTCTAAAAGTAGAACGATAAGATGAGTGCATCTTTCTAACACGAGTTCCTTTGTGTAGTAAGCCATAATCGTCAGAAGTTGGTCCGAACATACAAACCATTACTTCGGCAATATCAGAGTGTCCTGCAGCAGTCATTGCGTGCATTAAGTTAAGAGCAGCATCAGAGCTTGGTCTGTCAGATGAACGCTGTGAACCAACTAACACAATAGGCACAGGAGAATTTTGTACCATAAAAGTTAATGCAGCAGCTGTGTGGTGTAAAGTATCTGTTCCGTGTCCGATAACAATTCCATCAACACCATTTTCAATTTCTTTACCAATTGCTTTTGCAAGAGCCATATATTGATCTGGTCCCATATTTTCAGAGAAAACTGCAAAAACTTTTTCTGTTGTTAGGTTACAAATATCAGCAAGTTCTGGTACAGCACCATAAAGTTCACCTGGCGAAAATGCAGGAATTACTGCTCCTGTTCTGTAATCTAATCGAGAAGCAATAGTACCACCAGTACCAAATAATTTTACATTTGGCAGATTTTTTGTTGTAGGAAATTCTTGTTCAGGAATTGCATAATTAGCTTTCTTAAAATCGGTTTCTTTCATCGATTTAACTGTGGAAACATCAATTCCAATATTGTATCCAGTAATAATTTTTACAACAATATGCTCATTATCATCATTTTCAGAACGTGGTAAAACTGTTCCTTCAAATTTACCTCTAGTGGTTTCAATTACAGCATGTCCCCATACTCTAACTTTATATTTTTTAAGCAATTCTAATGCTTTGCCTTTATATCCTTGAAAAATTTCGTTATCCATTTTTTTTTCTTTTTTCAATAATAATTACGATTTCTGAATCTCTTTATAAAGTTCAATTAAATCGATGTTTCCTAATGCTTGTTTTCTAACTTCACCCATTACCCAATCAGTTTCAGATGTTTTATCTTTCTTTTTCCCGATTTCTTTATACTTTTCTTTTAAAAATGAAATAGGAGCTGTAAGTTCTTCTTTATTTCTTCTTTTATATTTTAATATTGAGAGTAATGATGATAACTCCATTTGAGGATGTTGGTATAAAAGTATCATCATGTATTTAGCAATATTAAAGTTTAAGTCTTCCTGTTTTAGAAAAGCAAATAAATCGTAAACTTTATCGTATTCAAAGCTTTTAGGTTTGTTAAATTTACCTTCAATATGTTTTAGCTTATGACCTAAGAATGTACCAACATATTTTGCATCAATTTTTAGGTCTTTAACTATTTTCTCGATTAAAGGAACTAGATTGTTTTTTAAGATATAATGATAAGTATCTGAAGGTATTTTCCATTTCTTAAGTTGTTTAAATCTATCAAAAACTTCTACAGGTAATCCTTTTGCAAGTTTATCAATATATTTTCCTTCTAGTGGAATTGGAGGCGAGTCTGTATCAGGATACATTCTGTCGGCACCTGGTAGCACACGTTCAAAAATTGTAGAACCATCGGCAAAAGATTTACGTGTTTCTTCAGGAACACCTTCTAAAGCCATTTGGCAACGTTCTTCAATAACCTCAAGCGCAGTTTCCATATCTTCCTCTGGTCCCCAAATAATTATTTGTGCATCATTATCGCCTGCCTTTAACATTGGTGCAATTAGCTCAATATCAATATCTGTAATAATTGGTTCAAAATCTTCGGTATGAACCATATTTGGCTTTTCTAAACAAGCAATAACTTTTAGTCTGTCTTTAATTTCGTCAGCAAACATTTTTGTTGGCTGAGTAAAATGCGACATAATTCCCGCAAAACCAGGTAGGTTAATTGCAACTAATTTCTGGTTTCTATCTTTTGCATCTTTAATTGGCTCGTAAGTAACTTCGAACATATCAAAATCGAGATATTCGTAATTAATTTTCCAATCTTTTTGATTTTTAACTGATTTTTTTAGTTTGTCACGTATTGCCAATAAAGCCCACTGTCTGTATACTTCAACATGAGTTAGTTCTGGTATCCATTTGTTGTGTGCAACTCCTTTAATTTCAACACGAGTACCACCTTTACAACTTACGTTTACATCTTCACGACCAGCACCAGGACCTGTTCTAACTTTTCCTGTGCTTCGGTTTAAAAACCTAATATAATCAGCAGCTTCCATAACCTCGTCAGGGTTTACCATTTCTGGATATGTAACTGTTTCAATTAATGGCATTCCAAGACGGTCAGTTTTGTAAACTCTTGTATGCCCGATATCAGAAATTTCACGACAAGAATCTTCTTCTATACTTAATTGAATAAGTCTTACTTTTTTATTTTTTAGCGGAATTTCTCCTTCAACACCAAGAATTGCAGTACGCTGAAAACCAGCAGGGATACTACCATCAAGATATTGCTTACGAGTTATATGAACTTCGCCAACAATATTTAATTTACTTAGTAATGATATCTCTAAAGCATATTCTAAAGCTTCTCTATCTATTGGAAATGGAGGTGTATCATCAATTTCGTATGTACAAGTATTTTCGTTGTTAATACGATATATTATTTCTTTTCTTGTTTTAAATTCCATTAAAGCAGTACCATCATATTCGCCAAGCTCCGAAAGAGTAGGACGCATATGCCTGATAATCTCTGCATTAAAATCATCGTTCTTTTTGAAAACTCCCGCAGGACAATGACAAAATAATTTATGTTTAGTTTTTAATTGTTGATGAACTTCTAAACCTGACATAAAACCAATTCTGTCGTAATCTTTTTGTTTAGCTTTTTTTCGAGTTACGTAGCCAATAGCTTTTTTACTAGCTTCATAATTCTTTTTTGGATCAATTTTCTTCATTTTTTAAATGTGCTAAATTTTAATAAAAAAGTTCATAAAAGTAATATTGTTTAGCCGATTTTAAAAGTTTTTTACCGAAAATATTATCACGGTTTTCACGTAATTATTTAATTGAGAAGAATATTTCTTTTTTGTTCTTTTTTGAATTTAATAAAACTTATG
>Ga0256827_10003050_pt1 | contig 10689 bp, 7 predicted proteins | sample CV84metaG_FD_185977 | JGI IMG/M metagenome (GOLD analysis project Ga0256827, IMG submission 185977) | Hydrothermal vent microbial communities from East Pacific Rise, Pacific Ocean - CV84 | ecosystem: Environmental > Aquatic > Marine > Hydrothermal vents | place: Pacific Ocean: East Pacific Rise...
CTCAGCGTCAGATGAAATATTATCTAAAATATCTGCCATATTATTCTCCTCTTTTTGATTATTTATATAAATATTAATAAAAGGATACTCAAATGTCAAATACTAGAAATTTTACACACAATAGCAATTTTTTCTTTGGAACAAATTTATTTGGCGAAGAAGCAACATATAATACGCAAGTAGTAAATTTACCAGGACTGAGCTTTTCGCATATTAATTTATCAAGACAATCTTCATTACTTAATATGCAAGGAGATACTATAACATATAATGACTTAACAGTTGAAATCATAGTTGATGAAGAGCTTAAGGTTTGGAAGGATATTGTTGGTTCTCTTTTAAAAATGAGAGAAGGTGAAAGTGGCCTAGGTGAAAATTTAGAAAAATCTGCTTTTCTTGAAATTCATGATGATAATACTAAAAAAATTCTTAAATTAGAATTTGAAAATTGTATGATTGAAAGTATTGATGATTTATCATATAATACTAATAGTGACGATGAGATAATTACTGTCTCTGTCACTATTAAGTACGATTTTTATAGGATTATTTATTAGAAAAATAAGGTAATCTTATTGCTTTGTGGCCAGATAATACTGTCATACCATTATCATCTGCAGTCCCTGTACAGGTGTCATTTCTAAAATGACCGTCGTCACCGTAAACCATTGTATTGTATGAAGTTGGGTTATTGGTTTTAATGTCAACAATAGCAAACTTATCTATTTGAAGCGATTCGTTAGAATCACTTTGAAATCTTAAAATGTATTCACTCTCGTGCAGTGTTATATTTCTACCGCCAGGTATTCTGAGCACAAAAGCTCCTCCACCGCCATCAACTACCATGAAGTCATTAATATTTCCTAAATAATAAAAATCTTCTGTTTCAGATGTACCTTTAAGATATATACCCAAACTAGGATTAAAATTGGCACCGTTAACCCATACCAATGTATCAAAATTATTTCTCGATGTTCCTATTAAGCTATAAAAATCAAAATCAATATTAGAGCCATTATCTAGGACATAATTTGTGTCATCAAAATAAAAAGTGTTATCCTCGGATAAAGCAATATCCATATATATAATTTCTTTAAAATTATATATTAGTCTTTTGTATTTTAAATCTTCATTCATATAATCAAAAAATTTAACCATAGATGATCTACCGTAATTCCTAAAATCTGTTAAAAGGCTAGAATGATTTTTTATAGAACCTTGATTATAATCTGTCGCGTAAAAAGCATTACCTCTTACATCTATATTTAATGATTCAGGATTTTGTCTCACTCTATTATTATACCCGCCAGTAGATGCTGTGTCTATTAATTTTTCGACAAGCACAGAACCTTGGTCATAATTACAATAATCTTTTGCCTCCACGGTTCCTATTTCTGCCACACCTCTCGATGAAGTATAACCAAGATAGTCTGATTTAGTATCAAAATATACCAAAATATAGCATAAGTCTAACATTTCCTGAGCACTATTATATCCCATATCGGCATAAGAATCGTTTATATTTACAGTAATAGAATTTATAATAACTTTTCCGCCATCAGTAAGATATGATAGTGCTGCTGGTCTTGAAGTATTGTCCACTGCAACTTTAGGAAATTCAATCATACTCCCATCTTTTTTAGATACAATAACTTTTTGTATTGATGAATATTTTCTTTGGAATTTTATGTAAATATCTCCATATGTAGGGTCTATATATTTATCAAATAAGTTAAATATATCCTTATCATCATTAACCAAAGGTTCTCCATAAAACCCTCTATCAAACCAAGTTTGAGGATAGCCTCCTATTGAACCATCTGTACCTAAGTCTAACCAATTACTTGTATTAGTATAATCTTCTGTATCAGGATCTATAACTATTGCCTCATCTCCTCTATCAACTAGGCTTCTATAATAATTATCATTGGCCTTAACATAAGTATTCTTTCTAATTATCGCTGTTTTATCATCACCAGTAATAGTTATTATCTTTGTTCTAATATCAATATTATTAGGCGTCCCTATTATATTACAATGAGAAATGTTATTATTTTGAATAAAATCAGAAGTATTTGAAAATATCTTAAAACCTGGATATACTTTTCTATTTCTTAATTGATCACCATAAGCATATTCTGTAACTGTATCTGTTTCAGCTATTACACCGTTCTCATCTGTATAATCTACTATCATTTTCCTAAAATGATTATTATATAAATTTCCTTTTAGAGCTTTATTGGTATAATATTTGAATTCTGCTATATTACTATTCAAATAGTATCTATATTTTTCATCTTCTCTCCAAATAAAAACCCCACCATCTTTTAATGAAACATCTGCATTAGAACTTAACCAGAATTGTACTTTTCTTATTTTTTGAGTTTTTTCTTTACCTCTTAATTTGGCATTAATTGCTTTATTATTATATTCTTCAAGTAATTCTCTATTACTTTTATTCTTTACAGAAAACCTTAAATCTTCTACATCTCTTTCGTTTACTTCGTCAACGAAAAGTCCATCAGGTCTACCTGAAACAGTACCTATATATCCATTAGCTTTATTATTAAAGCAATCGGTAAGGTTATTATGAGAATCAGCTGTCTCGAACCATTCTTTACCATCTGTGAATGTTCCTGACCCTTCAGGATTATACACAGGATCAAAAGCTCCATCGTTTCTTCTCTGAACAAGAGCAATAGGAATACTCATAGGTCTATTATCATATGATAAATATTTTGTAATATCTTCGGCTACGCCTACACCAATATACTCTCCTTTATAATGAGAATGTCCAAAACCAACATAAACTCTTGAGTCGATTATTTTTGTATTTGATGCTTGAACGCCTCCGCCAGCTCTAATGTTATTCGGTTTATATAGTTCTGAAGCTGTTGTAATATCTACGCCTGAATATCTATTGCCTACGCCTTTAACAACCCTAATTCTATATCTTACTTGAATTATATTATCTCCATCTTTATAGATGTTGTTATCCTTGTTTCCTGCAAATTTTAGTTTATCTTCATTACTTAGTTCTGACCATTTATATCCAAGGCCTACTAAATCTCCTGCTTCTTGCCAGTCACCAAATAAACTATATGTGTCATAACCTTCGAAAGTTCCTTCTGCTATATTAGCAATTCCTTCAGCAGAGTAAATATCTGCATTTTGAACATTTCCTAAAGGATATACTATATCTTTATCTGCTACATTTTCGTGCCATGTTTCTATAAAAATTAAATCCTGTCTTGAAATAGAATCTCTTGATGTTATTTTAGATATATTTTCGTATATATCATCTCCTTCAAGCATATCATAATTAGCAACAACAAAAGCTTCTTCTACTTGTTTTATTGATACATTATCTAGGTAAGTTATAGCTCCATCTGATGCAGCTTCACCACCTAAATAGAATTCAATATTCCCTCTTGTATTATTGTCATAAAATTCGTGTGAATATGTACCACTCTCATAAATCACCATTCTACCGCCAGTTGTATTCATATAACATTTACTATTCGCTGGCAGTTCTATTGTGAAGTCAAGACTATACTTAGTGCCAAGAACAAAATCTATTGTCTGAGCTATACCAGGAGAACCAGTGCCTGTCGCAGTTAGTTTTAAACGACCATCTTCAAATTCTATATCTCCCCTATCACTAACATTAACATACCAATTATCGACATTTGAATCAAAATTTCCGTTTTTTATTAATTCTCTTGTAGTATCATTTAAAATAGCAAAATCACCTTGTTTCATATTAAAACCAAGAGATGTTGAATCAGTTATTGTTCCTAGGGATGTAGGGGCTTCAGGAAGTTCAAATTTCATAGCTTTGGCCAGAGAAACAAGTGTTCTGCCTAATCTTATTCTATAACCCTCTACATTTAGCTCAGGATACCAAGTGTCGGAATCTCCATATGTTAGCGGTGGATAATAAGGACTTCTACCCATATGAATCGCATTTAACTCTATATACATCCCGTCATTTATATTATCTTGATATGTGTAGTATGAACCCATATTAATAAACCCACTTCCAGCATAAGCTTTTCTATTAATATCGGCATTTGCTTCAAATTGAGCCTTAGATATATATTGTCCTTGTTTATTAAGGTCCTTTAATGGCCTATTTAGCACAGCAGCTGTTGCTTGTTCGCCATCACTAAAATATTGTATTTCTTTCATTATTTTTTTCTCCTTGCCTACGTATATATAGACATTATTTTAAAATTTTTTATTAATCAATTTTTAAATTTGGAGTCGCTGTATAAGCTGTAAGAGGCTTTTATGCCTTTGAAGTTTTCAAATCCAGATAAGATAGATATACTTTCTTATCTGATTTAGGTTGTCATGCAACCTTTGATTTAATATATTTATATTTTTGATTTTATGCTAATCTTCTTTTATGTCAGAAATAATTGTAGCAATTTTTGCTTCTCTATCAAATAATTTATCTATAAGGTCTGTTCCTTCTTTCATTAATTGATTGTCGGCTCTTGTTGTCGTTTCTTTGAATTTTTCAACAGAATAATCAATAATTGCTTTTGTTCCATCATCAATTTTTCCTTTTGCTGTATCTGTCATTGTGTTATACATTGCCGAGATACAAGAGAAAAGAAGCGAATTCATTTTGGCAAGGTCAGCTATTGAGTCTTCAACAGAACGAACTTCTGTATCTATAACATTAGTTATGATTTTCTTTTCATCTATTGTTGATATGCCATCATCCGAAAACCTAGGTTTTCTGTCAAAATGACCTAAATAAGGCAATTTACTTTCTAGTTTGTTAATTCTTTCTTTTATATTATACAATTCAGAATATTCAGAAGGTTTTTTAAAATCAATGTCCTCTGTTGATGTTCCTAAAATACTATATAATCTCATCATAGATTGTCTTGATTCATCTGATAATTCATTATTATTCTGTTCAAACCATCCATTTTCTTTTATCGTACTATATAATTCTTCTGCTTCTTTTATGAGTTCAAATTCTTTTTCTTTAAGATAAAACCATTCATCTTCTCTTTGTTGAAATCTCTCGTAGAAATCATACTCTTTATTTTGTTTTGTTAATTCAATTAGTCTTTCCCTTGATAATTTTGAATTATCAAGGTCATATTTTTCTAAGTTTTTGATGGGAGTTCTTTCCCATTTTCCATTTTCGTTTTTGTATTCATATATATTCATAATATTCTCCTTATCCTATTGAAGCAAATGGTAATTTGACACTCAAAGAACCTTTGTACGCTAGCTTTCCATTTTTATTTCTAAATGAATTTACTCTATAATTATGCCAAATAGGCATGTAATTTCCATCTACACCCCAACTTTCCATACCATTTAATGTAAATAGCTGCCATCCTGACACTCCTCCGCTTGACGAATATAAAATATCATCTATAAGAAAATACCCATCGAATGTTGATGCAGTAATGGTATTATTTAATATATCCGCTGTTCTCATAAATACAAGCCCATTCAATAGATCATTATCTAAACCTACAAATCTATAAGGAACACCAGCAAGAAAATCTGTTTCTGTATCGAGAGGCAAATCAGTTATATTAGATATTCCTTCCCTATTATCTGGAATTAACTCTTGATAATCAATATTGACATAGTAATTTTTATTATCTTTTGTCAAATATGTATAACACCTTAGTTTTGTGTTATCTCGTGGTGTACTTTTAGGGGCCATATTACTATCAGCCAAAGATACTCCTATAATCGGTGTCGTAGAATATTCTAATCCTTCAATATATGCATTTTGCATATTTTTTTCAAGAACTACCTGTGACATATTTTCTGGATTAAATGTCCCTTCTATCAATTGTGGCCTTTTAAGAACATCAGCCAGAAATCTTGCTCCTGAATAAAAATCATTTTCACCTGTAATATAAACTTTATCTTCAATGATTGTACTTTTACTATTAAATCCTGTAGAATAATCTCTCATTGATTTATTCGCGAATACGGCTGGTGTCATTACTGCTGTTATAATAAACCATGAATTATCTGGGACATTATTTATTCTATGCACTGTATAATGATCGGAATTACTGTAACCATTCTCAACCTTATAATCTCCCGGGTTATGCACTGTTCCCCCGTATCTCATAACATTATTCAAAACCAACGATAAAATATATTCAGGATATTGAGGCAATACAAAATATTTATGCCCTGTTGAAGTAGTTTCAACATCATTAGGAGTCTGTAGTCTATATTGCTTATTATTAGTCTGAGAAGCAAAGATAGGTCTTGTCAATTTTGCACCATTATCTTTTATGCTTTGAGGCCAATCATTAGGATGGCCAAATAAATAACTTTGATACATTTCTGTGCTTTCTCTATCGCTTTGAACTATTTTATAAGGGTAAATTTTTATCTCATCATCTATATCAAAAACTAACTTAATTGGATTTCCTGTTCCATCATCACTCAAATAAACAGAATCATATCTCGACTGTAGTGTATTTTTTGAATCATATAGAAAATTGTCATCTTCAATATTCATAACATACATTTCGCCATTATATTTAGGATAATTACTATGATGAATTCTGAAGAAAAATCCCTTTGTAACATTCTCCGCTATTGCATATATAAAATCACTATTCCCATCTTCTATTTCTGGATGGTCTTCATCCAGAACATTTAATATATTAGATGTTTGCATTTGTTTTAAATTAATAGTTCCATCTGTATTATCATAAACTTCACTCGTCAGAAGACTATCTGGCCAAGTAATTTTTTCTATTTCCCAAGGGTACTGGGAAGCAGTTTTTAACTTTGACCCATTGCCCCTACCATTTAGCACATATTTCCATGCTGTTTCCAAATTAAACATTCATTCTCCTTTTATTGTTTTAAACCTGATTTTGATGACAAGATATATCTCAAATCAACAACATCACTCTGCATAATATAATCTGCTTTATGTATATTAACACCATCTATGCAGAATCTATCATAATTATATTCTGATCCACTAGGTATTTTCTCTTTAACATATGCTGTAAATTTTATTTTTTTACCTGTATCATTCCCATCGATAAAAATATTAAAATCTGTATTTAAAGGTATTCCATTTGAATCAGAGTAAAAAGAATTTTTAAGATGCCTATATATTGTAGTATAATATCTATGCTTTGGCATATTTGGTAAATATTCAGAACTACCATTAACCAATGACAAACCTCTTATTCCGTTCAATACAAAATTACTAACAGCTGATGCGTCTTCAAAAAATTCTATTTTATCCATACCACTTTGAAAGCTCGCATCCAAATGACTAAATCTATAATATTTAAAGGAATTTGAATTATCTATATCCAAAACCATACTATAAGGATGTTTTTTATATGTCCTTATATTATTACTATCTATATCAGGAGAATCTCCATTTGTTATATAGATTAATTCTGTTTCTTCACCATTAAATTCACCCGTATTTGAACCGAATATTTTAAATTCTCTTGGAAACCATGTTCTTTTTGCAGTCATCCAGTCATTTGAAACCTGAATTATTGCTCTTTTTAGGGTTTTTTCTTCTGATAATTCCCATGTTAAGTTATAATCGTCCTTTTCTGAAGTCAAAAATACATAGTGAGTATCATGCGATGGATAACTACTATTATATAGCATTGGTACTAGTCCATATGTTTTATACCCGTCTAAATCATGAGTAAAACTCACAGCATTCTCAAGAAAACTTCTTTCATTTCCTGTAATAACAAAATTATTCTCGAATGTACTAACATAAGCTATTCTATCAAAACATTCTACTGTACTTCCCGGATTTGCTTCAATCCAAGTCTGCTTATTGCTGTATGCACTTGTTCCATAAGGATTAAGGAAAGGATGATATGCTCCATAATTTCTTCTTTGTACAGCAAAAATAGGCATAAAAAATACATCATCACCAGAGCCATTTTTACTGATATATACTCCCTGGTCATTTTTAATTTTGGCACCAGTGTAAGTAGCGTCTCTTCCTTGATATGTTATTGTTGTAGGTCTGTTATTTTTTCCTTGAACAGTAATTGGATAAACACCTTCTACAGGAGAACCAGAAGTCGTATAGTCATGAAGATTATACAATCTTCCTGTATCTTCTGTTGGTTCTTCAAATGTTACAGTGTATGTATCTCTATTTTTGAAACCTTTTATAATTCTCCATCTATATCTTGTTTGATAGAATTCATCATCTTTTACAAAAATACCAAATTCATTATCTTGAATAAAATCTCTTTTTTGTGAATCAGTTAATTTATCCCAAATGTAGCATCTAACGGCTTGATTTGAATTATCTTCTTCTAATTCTTCATTAAGATAAAAAGATGTATATGAAGGTTCAACACCTGCACTTTCTAATGTATCATTACCTATAGATGTTTGTACCAATCCTTTCCAGAAAACAACCCCTTTATCAGAAATTTTTTCATCCCACATTTCAATGGCTACAAGGTCCATCCTTGACAAAGGTTTTGTTGCATCTATACTAGGCTTTGGAAAATGAATTGAACCCTGATAAGATCCTCCACCATAATAAATATTTTTTTGTGATGTTTGCATTTTGTTTCTAAATGCAGATTTAAAGAATTGTCCAGCAATATTAAACGCTTTGTCACCATATCTAGTATAACAGCAAACATCATTTTCATCTAATGTTTGCATTAGACAATTATTATTAATACCTTCTGTTGTATTTGTATGAATGTTTGTTCTAAATAATGTATTTGAAGCTGTAGAACCACTTTCAACTAATTCGAGTTCTGAACCCTTTCCATTTATTTGCCCAGAAACAGGATACATAATCCTGTTATTTTCTCTTTCTCTTTTTACTTGTGCCCATGTTGGAGCTTCATTAAGAAGTGCCAAATCCTGAATAGGCCTATTCAGTGTGGCAGCAGTAGCCTGCTCTCCGTCCGTAAAATATCTAATTTCACTCATTTATATCCTTTATTTGATTTGTTTAATCTACTATTATTTATATTTCAAAAATAAGCATACTAACATACTAAGCAATCATTTTATCTATTAATTCTTTTATTTCTTCTTTTGAATAATCTGAATCAATATCAATTGAACTTTTTGTATCTTGAAGGATGTCTGAAATAGCTTTTTTAATGTTTTCATTTGTTCCATCATAATGTTTTAGTATTTCTTCTATAAATGAGATTAAAATAATATTCATTCTTTTCATATCTTCAATAGTATCTTCAATATTATATAAAGGACGATTTTCCATATCTTTGAGATATTCATATGAGTCCTCAAGAATTTTTATTTTTTTCAAAGCACTTTTATATATAACACTATCTTCAGAATATTTATTAAGGAATTCTTGTTCTTTAAACCATTTTTCCTCAATAAAATTATTTTTTTCATAGAATTTATATTCAGGTGTACCAGGAGTAAGGTCTTTTACTTTTGACCTACTCCATTTTCCATTTTCGTTTTTATATTCGTATAATGTCATCTTTTCTCCTTTATCCTTGTATCGCTGCTTTTTCAGTAGCATGTGTAATAAAAATATTTGCTTGCTCTTGACCTGCTTTTAGTAATGCCTCTTTGAGTTTTGTTTTATCGAGTTCATAAATGTCATTATTTGCACCAATCCAATTAATTTTTCCTGTGCCGATCACTGCTAATGTTCTTGCCATTCTCTCTTGAGATTTTTCATCACCCTGAAGGATTTCGCCTGTTTTAAGTTCAACAGTAATATTTTCTGTCAATTCATCCCTTTTGATATTAATGTCAGCTATTAGATTAGGCATCATAAAATCAAAATATTCTTTATTCAGGTCATCTGACCATTCTAAAGGTTCATATTCAGCTTTTTGAATAAATAATTTTTCTGAAGGGACAAGAACAAAATCCTCGATTTTTTCATCTTCAGCGAGTTCTCTGTTTGGTATTAAAGTGGTTTCTTCTATTTCTTCAGATGTTCCCTCTGATTCTTCATTCGTGATTGTCACTGTTTCTTCAGTATCACAAATGAGTGTGTTTTCATTTTCAAGAATGTCACCGTATTCCTCATTATATTGTTCTTTTACTTTTTGCTCTGCTTCATTGTAATGAACACCATCTTTGTACATTTTCCAGAAAAGTTTTTGAACTTTTTCTGGTTTTTTAAGTTTTTGAACCTCTTGAATTTCTTCAAGAGTTTTAAATTCTGTTTTTGTCATCTTAATTTTCTCCTATAAAATATGGTAAATCAACTGCTTTTTGTCCATAAAGAACTTTGTTCCCGTTTTGGTCTGTTACTGTTGATACTTTATCAATGATTTGAAACTTATTATCATCACCCCATGTACTTGAATCTGTATCATATTTAAGTTCTTTAAATACGAATTGAAGTCTTGCTCTATTATTTGAAACTGTTAGGTAATCAAGAAATTTAGCTTTTGCCTCATGATAGGACGTCGAAAATGATGTAGGTAAATGTTCTGGAATATTATTAGTCCAACTGCCAATTTCATTATTTCCACCAGCTCTTTGGTAAAAATTCCTTATTTCACTAAGTTTTTCTATATGATAACCAGCAACACTATTTGTTCCTACTTTATTTATGAGACTGTTGAGTGCTGTTACTCCATAAAGGTCATCATAATATCCATGAATTAAATTTGCTTGTCCCAAACTTTTTACCCTTGAATCATTAGCCAATTCCAAAAA
>Ga0256827_10003051_pt1 | contig 10689 bp, 5 predicted proteins | sample CV84metaG_FD_185977 | JGI IMG/M metagenome (GOLD analysis project Ga0256827, IMG submission 185977) | Hydrothermal vent microbial communities from East Pacific Rise, Pacific Ocean - CV84 | ecosystem: Environmental > Aquatic > Marine > Hydrothermal vents | place: Pacific Ocean: East Pacific Rise...
CAACACCACCTAAAATAATTTTGTTTTCATTTTTAGGATAAACTTTTATTATATTATTATAGCCTCCTTGTGCCTTAAATGGCTGAAAATTAGAGTTATAATTACCTCTAATTGATGACCAAGCTTTACCGTCAGTTGTCCTATAAATATTAAAATCATAATAATCATCGTCAAAAGGATTGTTTTTTGTATCAAAACTAATTGAACAATATACATAATTAGGGTTACTCGGAGCTATATCAATTTTCACATTAGAAATATCAGCACTAGGCAAATCATTAATTTTGTTAAGCGTACTACCATCAGTTGACTTGTATAATACACCCTTTACTGAAGCATATATGTTTCCATTACTTGCTATAGCAACATCGTCTACTATATAATGTGGACTGGTGTAGTTTGTTTCTTTTAAAGCTACCCATGAAGCAGCTTCATCAGTCGATTTAAATAAACCTTTATCTGTAGAAGCATAAATAGTATTCGCGTGTGCAACTAATTTGTATACATATTTAAAATTTTCAGTATTATTTAAGTTTGCAAATGCAACGCCATCGGTTGATTTGTAAATACCGTTACCAATATAACCTGTACCTACTTGCTCACCTGTACCATAAAATATATGACCATTTTCTATTTGGCAAATAGAACTAACTGAAAGGTTAGCTTCTTTATCGTTGACTTTAAACCAAGTCTGAGCTGCATTTGTGCTTTTCCATAAACCACCAGAAACAGAACCCACATATATGTTTTGAATATTATTCTTATCTATAAGAATAGCACGTGTTCTTCCTCCAACTTTGTCAGGACCCGATTCTTGCCATTTAAGCTCAAAATCGTTTGTTTGCTTTATACTTTTTTGAGCAAACACTTGTTTTTCAACTTCTCTTACGTAATCGTAATCAATTTTTCCTGTGTTAAAGTCGGCTCTTCTAGAATTAAACCATTCTATCATTCCATTTGCACTATAAGAATTTACGTCTCTTGGTACGTAATTCTGAGTACTTTTACCATTTAAAAATACTAAAGTGACAACGGCTACAGCAACTGTAATTCCAAAATTTGTAAGTAAGCGTTTCATTTTCATATATATATATTTTATTTTCTTGTTATAAAAATATTAAAACTTTGACTGACCAAAATAAACATTAATTAGTATTTAAAAAAATTTTTTTTAACAAAGTTTAACTAAAATTTAAACTCGCTGATAGCCTATAATTTACACGTGTTTTTCTGCATGATATGACGACCTTACTAATGACGACGATTCAATAAATTTAAACCCTTTACTTTTTCCTATGGTTTCAAGAGTTTTAAATTCGTTTTCTGAGTAATATTTTTGAACAGGTATGTTGTTCTTTGTTGGTTGTAGATATTGTCCAATAGTAATTATGGAAACATTATTTTTTAGTAGGTCGTCCATTGTTTTGTGTATCTCCTCATTTGTTTCGCCTAAACCTAACATTATACCCGATTTTGCAACTATACCTTGCTCGGCAATATATTTTAAAACCGATAAACTTCTATCATATTTAGCCTGTACTCTTATTTGTTTTGTTAATCGTTTCACTGTTTCTAAATTATGAGATATTACATTTGGCTTAGCATCAATAACTGTTTGCAATAAATTAAAGTCACCTTTAAAATCAGGAATTAGAGTTTCTATTGTTGTGTTTGGATTTAATTTTTTTATTGCATTTATTGTTTCTGCCCATATTTGTGAGCCACCATCAACTAAATCGTCTCGGTCAACTGATGTAATTACGCAATGTTTCAGTTGCATTAATTTTACCGATTCTGCAATTTTCATAGGTTCGTTTAAATCAGGCGAATTAGGTTTACCTGTTTTTACTGAACAAAATTTACATGAGCGTGTGCAAATATTGCCAAGTATTAAAAATGTGGCAGTTCCTGCCCCCCAACATTCGTGCATATTAGGGCAATTGCCACTCTCGCATATAGTATTTAATTCGTTTTTGTGAACAATATTCTTAACTTTTATATATGAATAACCTATTGGTAGTTTTATTTTAGGTTTATTTGGATCTATTCTCCTTTTCATCATTTTGTATTTTTTATGCAAAATTATATTATGCAGATAATAAAACAAATTTAATTGTATTATTATATGATGTTTATGAATAATGCATATTTTATAATAATTGTTTGAAAAATAGTGCTTTAAGAGACTAATTTAATTTTTATTTATAAAAAATACAACGTGTAAATACTTGATTATTAATATAAATTAACAAAATTTGATTAATATTAGTTGAAATATGTTTTTTATAAACTAAAAAAAATATACTTTTGCACCGATAAATTAAATATTAATAATATAAATTTTAGTAAAATGACAAAGGCTGACATCGTAAACGAGATTTCTAAAAACACAGGAATAGAAAAAACTCAAGTACAAAAGACAGTAGAAGCTTTCATGGAAGGTGTAAAAGATTCTTTATCAGAAGGAAATAATGTATACTTAAGAGGTTTCGGTAGTTTTATTGTAAAAAAACGTGCCGAAAAAACTGCAAGAAATATTTCTAAGAACGAAACTATTATTATACCTGAGCACTTTATCCCAGCTTTTAAACCTGCAAAAACTTTCGTAGGTAAAGTAAAAGATAATGTTAAAGCTTAATAATTCTAATATTAATAATTTAAATTTTTTATTATGCCAAGTGGTAAGAAGAGAAAGAGACATAAGATGGCTACTCACAAGCGAAAAAAACGTTTGAGAAAGAATAGGCATAAGAAAAAGAAATAGTTTGTAATTATATCACAAATTATTATTAATAAACCTACAATACTAATAGTGTTGTGGGTTTGTTTTCTATTATCATCCTTAAAACCATTTTACAAATATCATATATTAATACTATATTTTGTAGTAAATGGTATTGTATTGTTAAAAATTAATAAGACAAAAGTTTTATGAATACAGAGTTGATAATAGATATTACTCCTTCAGAAATTCAAATTGCTTTATTAAAAGACAAGAGACTTGTTGAGTTAAATAAAGATAAAAACAGTTTAAAATTTTCTGTAGGAGATATTTACATAGGAAGAGTAAAAAAACTTATGCCTGCATTAAATGCAGCATTTGTAGATATAGGATACGAAAAAGACGCATTTCTACATTATCTTGATTTAGGACCAAAATTTAATTCTTTAAATAATTTCTATCAAGCCGTAAAATCTAGTAAAAATCAAACAATTGATATTTCTAAATTTAAAATACAGCCTGATATTGAAAAAAAAGGAAAAATTACTGAGGTTTTACAATCGGGACAAGATATTATTGTACAAATAGCAAAAGAACCAATCTCTACGAAAGGTCCAAGATTATCTGCTGAAATATCAATAGCAGGAAGGTCAATTGTATTATTACCATTTTCAAATAAAGTTTCTGTTTCACAAAAAATAAGAAATTTTGAGGAAAAAACTCGTTTGAAGAAATTAATTGCAAGTGTAAAACCTAATAATTATGGTGTAATAATACGAACTGTAGCCGAAGGTAAAAAAATTGCTGAATTAGATAGCGAACTAAGAGGTTTAGTTGAAAAATGGGAAAATGCATTTAAGAATTTTGTTAGAGAAAACACAAACTCACAATTATTAATTGGCGAGTTAAGTAGAACTACTACAATTCTTAGAGATTTATTAAATCCGTCGTTCAATAATATATACATTAATGATAAAGTAAGCTATTCTGAAATAAAAAATTATATTACAAGTATAGCTCCAGAAAAAGCTAATATTGTTAATCATTATACTAAAAGCGAACCAATTTTTGAGCATTTTGGAATAGAAAAGCAAATAAAAGGAGCTTTTGGTAAAACCGTAATAATGAAAAACGGTACCTATTTAGTAATTGAGCATACCGAAGCCTTACATGTTATTGATGTAAATAGTGGTAATCGTACTAAAAAAGGTAACGACCAAGAAACGAATGCAACAGAAGTTAACCTTATTGCTGCCGACGAAATTGCACGACAGTTACGTTTGCGTGATATGGGAGGTATTATTGTTGTAGATTTTATTGATATGCTTGAAGCTGAACATAAAAAACAGCTTTATGAGCGTATGCGCGAAAATTTAAAAGAGGATAGAGCCAAGAGTCATGTTTTACAACTAACTAAATTTGGTTTAATGCAAATCACACGTGAGCGTTTTCGACCTGAGGTAGATATAAAAACAAGCGAAACATGTCCTGTTTGCAAAGGTTCTGGCAAAGTACAATCGAGTATTATTTTTGTTGATGAACTTGAGAATTATATTGCATATATTGTTTCAAAAACTAATCACAAGGAAATAGTATTAAAAGTGCATCCATACGTTGAAGCATTCATTAATAAAGGCTTTTTTAATAATATAAGAAAGCGTTGGAACAAAACATTTAAGCGAAAAATTAAAGTAGAAAGTAGTACCAAATATAACTTTTTAGAGTATCATTTTTTCGATTCTAAAAACGAAGAAATTATTATTTGATAATTTACTCGAAAAATTTATTTTTACAATTACATTTTTGACAAAAAAAATAATGAAGAACATACGTAATTTTTGTATTATAGCACATATTGACCATGGCAAAAGCACTTTGGCTGATCGACTTTTAGAATATACAGGAACTGTATCTGATAGAGATTCGCAAGCACAAGTATTAGACGATATGGAATTAGAGCGTGAACGTGGTATTACCATAAAAAGTCATGCTATACAAATGGACTATAAATACGAAGGCGAAAATTATGTTCTAAATTTAATTGATACACCTGGTCACGTAGATTTTTCTTACGAAGTATCTAGGTCAATTGCTGCTTGCGAAGGGGCTTTACTTATTGTAGATGCAACACAAGGCATTCAGGCTCAGACAATTTCAAACCTTTATTTAGCTATTGAGAATGATTTAGAAATTATTCCGATAATGAATAAAATGGATTTGGATAATGCAATGCCCGAAGATGTTGAAGACCAAATTGTTGATTTAATAGGTTGCGATAAAGAAGATATAATTAGAGCTAGTGGAAAAACTGGTTTAGGTGTTGAAAAAATACTTAAACACACTATTGAGAAAATCCCTCACCCTGTTGGAGACCCAAATGCACCTTTACAATGTTTAGTTTTCGATTCGGTATTTAACTCATATCGTGGTATTGAAGGCTATATTAAGGTAGTAAATGGTGAAATTAAAAAAGGCGATAAAGTTAAATTTTTCCATACCGAAAAAGTATATTTAGCCGATGAGATTGGTGTTTTACGATTAAAACAAGAGCCTCGTAAAGTATTAAAAACTGGCGATGTAGGTTATATTATTTCAGGAATAAAAACCTCTAAAGAGGTAAATGTTGGAGATACAATTACAGCTGTTGATAATCCTTGCGAAAAGGCTATTGATGGTTTTGAAGAAGTTAAACCAATGGTTTTTGCAGGCGTTTACCCTATTGATGCTGAGGATTATGAAGATTTACGTGCTTCGCTAGAAAAATTACAATTAAACGATGCATCGCTTACATTTGTACCAGAGTCGTCGATGGCACTTGGTTTTGGCTTTAGGTGTGGTTTCTTAGGATTATTACATATGGAAATAATTCAAGAACGTTTAGACAGAGAGTTTGATATGAATGTTATAACTACAGTGCCAAACGTACAGTATATAGTTCATACAAAAAAAGGCGAAAAACTTGATATACATAACCCATCGGGTTTACCCGATTTAACTTTAATTGATAGAATTGAAGAGCCACTTATTAAAGCTCAAATAATTACTGATGTTACTTATGTTGGCCCAATTATGACACTTTGCCTTGATAAACGTGGGACTTTATTAGGTCAGAATTATACTACAGGTAACAGGGTTGAGCTTAATTTTATTTTACCTCTTGCCGAAATTGTTTTCGATTTCTACGATAGATTAAAAAGTATTTCAAAAGGATATGCATCTTTCGATTATTATTTAGATGGATTTGTTGCAGCAAAATTGATAAAACTTGATATACTTTTAAATGGAGAATCAGTTGATGCTTTATCTACTCTTATTCATGTTGATAACGCATATAGTTTTGGTAAAAAGATTTGCTCTAAATTAAAAGATTTAATACCTCGTCAGCAATTTGATATTGCTATACAAGCTGCTATTGGTTCTAAAATTATATCTCGCGAAACGGTAAAAGCTGTTCGTAAAGATGTAACTGCAAAATGTTATGGTGGCGATATTACTCGTAAGCGTAAGCTGTTAGAAAAGCAGAAAAAAGGTAAGAAACGAATGAAACAAGTTGGTAATGTTGAAGTTCCACAGAACGCTTTCCTTGCAGTTTTAAAATTAGATTAGTGGTTTTATAAGCAAGTAGGTTCGATTTAAAAGAATGCTAGCAAATAATAAAGTAATTTATAGAAAATAAAGATATTTATACTGACGATAGTAGTTTTTTCGTAAAGCTGACTTAGAGCGTATAAAGTAAAATAAATAATTAAAGATGATAAATTTACCTACTTGTAAATATGTTGTAAAAGTAAGAGCTGCATATTGGAATATAAAAACAGATGAAAATGAATTTATTGCAACAATAAAGGAATTTGAAGATGAAAACCCTATATTAGCAAGAGAAAAAGCATTTGAATACCGTAATTTAATTATAGCTGGATTATTTGATAATTTAGGATTAGACTTAGATAAATTTGGTTGGGACGTAACAAACAAAACTTTTAATAATCTTTCAGAACGAGAAATTAGAAAACTTATTAACCCGTATTTAGAACCTGATAATGAGTCAAATAAAACTATATTGAAAAAAGCTAATCAGGATGATGTAGAAATTGACTGGAATGCACCTGATGATTCTATTGCCTGGTATCCATATTATAATAATGGGATATGGATAATAATGGAGCATAATGACAATGAATTAAAAAATGATAGAGAGATTATTATTGATAAAATAACTAGGTTCGATGGAACTATGCCAACTCCTCCTTTATTTGATAATTTAAAATTGGAATATGAGTTTTATAAAAAACATAAGTATGATACAAAAGATTATGATACAAGTGTTGTGTTCTTTGATGATGAAGAATTTTTAGATGGTTGTTTACCAGAAGAAGAATGCTATATTACTTTTAGTATGTTGAGAACGCCATTTGATTGGAGTGGTTTCGATAAGAATAATTGGTGGAAAAAAAACAAAGATGATGAAGATAATAATGATTCAGAACATATTAAATCCGGACTTCCTATTAGTATTAATGAAGCTTTTGTAAAAGGAGAGAGTGTACATGTAGAGTTTAAGCCAGGACTTATTAATTGGTCGAATTCAGAAAGAGATATGGAATTTGAGATTGCAATAACAATTAGTGCTTTTTTGAATGCGAAAGGAGGCTATTTATTTATTGGTGTTGCAGATAAACAAAGAGAAGTAATAGGATTAAAATTTCCTAATAATTCTAAGGATAAATTTTTACGTGAATTTACTCGAATTAAAACAAGATTTTTACCACCACATATTGCACATACAATAAATGGAGAATTCTATCAGGTTGATAATGTAGAGATTTTTGTAGTAACAGTTTTCCCAAGCAATGAACCCGTTTTTATAAAGAAAAAAGATGGTAATAATAGATTAATTAGAAAAGAATTTTATGTTCGTTCAGACGCTGCATCAAGACACTTATATGACATAGAGGAAGTTGTTAAATATTGCAAAAATAATTGGAAAGATTATTAATAAAAGTCGCTAATGCGTATTAAAATCAAGGTGTTTGAACTTGATTTTTTTTAATTAAAAGAAAGCTCGTAATTGCACATTACCAGTGTGTACAATAGGAATATCCTCTGAATATCTACCCGAATAATTTAAATTTAGTTGTAAATAACTATTTAAGTTTCTTTGATACATAACAGTCCACGTAGCATTATCGCCAGGGAATAAACCTTGTAGCATTTCGTAAGCTATTGGTGTACTATTTGTTTGGTTGTAATCAATTTTAATTAAATTCATTTTAACAGTTAAATTACCCTTATTTACTGCATTAAACCTGAATTCTAAACCAAAATCATTGGTTTGCGATTTTTCATAACCAATTATGTTTTGTTTATCGGAGTAATTATATAATGCACTAACTCTAAATTTTACATTTGGTTGATATGCAAGTTCTGCTTTATTTTCGTAGTAGTTTATATTATAGTTTTTAGATGTAAAGTATTGAGAATCAAACTTTTTTAATCCAAGTGTAAATAAATTTATTAGTGTAATTGTATTTATCGGGTTAATCCTTAACCGTAAGCCGTTAGAGTTTAAAAAACGAGAATCTAAACCATTTACAGTTAGCAGTCTGTTGTTTAAATTATTAAAAATATAATCAACACCCCAAACGGTAGCTGTTTTATTAAACGAAAGAGTGTTTCTAACCGAATTGCTAATACTTATCATTGTGCTATCGGTAGTAGTATAAAACGGATTTATACTATTTGGTAAATCGGCAAGTGTACTTTTATTATTAAATTTATATGCAAGCATATCGCTAAAACGTGCAATAAAACCACGAACACCATCTTTATTAAACCATTTTCTTTTAGGATTTATATTAATTGTATGGCTTAGTTGGTTAGTAAAAACTTTAATAAAATCGTTTGATGGTGTGTAAATTCTAATATACTCTGCTTCGTCTGCAAAAACAGCAATTTCAAATTCATCAAGCTCTTTTATGTCGTTCTTATTATGGTCAATCCAAACATATATACCTTGCCCTGCGGGAACTTTTAAATAAGAATATTCACGTTTCTCCTCTAGCCCAGTTCCTGTTTCATAAAAAATATTAGATACAATTACGCCTTTTAAAATTCGTGCAGTATGTTCAATACGTGCAGTTAACGAGTTTTCGGCTCTATGTACTGTTAAATTGCTATCAATAATATCTAGTTTTCTTATATTTAATAATGTTCTAATTATATTTTTCCTGTTCTTGAAAAAGTTTGCTCCAGCCTGTATATCATTACTTTGAGTGGTGAGTTTTAAACTGTTATTTAGTGGCAAATAATCGTCGCGATGAATGTATTTTGCGAAAAATTTATTGTTTGTAGTATCAGTATTATGAGTAAATATTTCCCATTGCAAATAATTGAATGATGTTGGTAGTAAACTTGTTAATGTATCTCGTTTTTGTATATTTTGCTCTTGTTCAATATGTGCACCTATCGTAATTAACCTAAACTTTTTTGCAAAAGTTCCATAGTATCGTAAAAATTCATAATTATCGTGCAAACTTACCGATTTTAAATAACTTCCCTTAAAATCGAACATAAATTGTTTTTTATCTATATGCGATAAAATACTATTACGTAAACCCGTGTAATCGGTATTTTTATTCATAAAATCTAGATTATAAGCAATATTTCCAAATTTTATTTTAGAGAATTCTATTTGTAATCCAACCTGCTGTTCTTCTTGTGTTAAATTAATATTGTTAATGTTCCAATCACGGTTAAATTCTGAAGTTTTAAATCGTTCTATTGCTGTAAATTTATCTTGAATATAACTATAATTTATGCTAGTTGTTATTTTTGCTGTTGTATCAGTAAAATAATTTACTTTCTGCAACCCAAGTTTTAACGCATAGCCATCATTGTTATTATTATCTATATCCGAAAAAGTATTTAAATCACGGCTACTAACAGCAAATTCAAATGATGTAGAAAGTGTTTTAGCAATATTGATATTGCCACCAAAAGTTGCCATCTGAGTTTTTTTGGGAGTTATTAATACTCTAACTGGTTCGTAATCTCCTTGAGGAATACCAGCTAATGGCTGTATCCATTGAAAAACTTTACCATTTGTTGCTGTTGTTGTTTTTATATAGTTACCGTTATTATTACCAACATAACTAAATCCTAATCTGTAAACAGCACTATCAGCGTTAGTTGAGTACACATATACATTTGAATGGCCTAAACTATCAACTTTCTTATATAAAATTTCCTCATCGTTAAATCCTACACTATCAATATTATATACAACAGCATTTTGTAAGCTGTCACCAATTTGTGAAAGAATTAATTTCTCGTTATCGTTTAATGTCTGATTTATAGGTTGATTTTTACTATCTGATTCAGAAAAAATATTGAAATATAAATTTGCATTTTTTGTACGATATTCATTGCTGTTAAAAATAGTAAAACGTGCATAGTTCTTGTCTGAATATTCAAATTCAACAATTATTCTCTTATCTTTTGTAATTGGTTGTTTAGGTGTAAAAGTAATTTCTCCTGTATTGTAATTTATTATATAATCGTTTTCTTGCCCACGAGTAAGTATATGACCATCAATATATATTTTTTCAGTACCAGAAAGTACAATAATATACATTTCGTTTTCAGCTCCTTGTAATCTATATGGTCCTTGATTGCCTTCTATTGGTATTAATTGCATTCTGTTATACTTACCTTTTGCTAAAGCACCGCTTATTGTTGATTTAAAAAGTCTGTTTTTTTTTAAATGTATATTGGTTTCGAATGACGCACCCTGAAGCTTTTTATTGAAATTCATAAAATATCCAACAGGTTTTTGTATTTGAAAATCACCAACAGTTAATTTATTGTTTTTATCGAAAAGAGATATGTATATTTTATCGAATTCTCTAATTTGTTGTGAGCTTCCATCGGGTTGAATAGGAATATTATCATCGGTAATAGCTGCTAAA
>Ga0256827_10003052_pt1 | contig 10686 bp, 8 predicted proteins | sample CV84metaG_FD_185977 | JGI IMG/M metagenome (GOLD analysis project Ga0256827, IMG submission 185977) | Hydrothermal vent microbial communities from East Pacific Rise, Pacific Ocean - CV84 | ecosystem: Environmental > Aquatic > Marine > Hydrothermal vents | place: Pacific Ocean: East Pacific Rise...
AAAATTATTAGCGGCTATTAATAAAGTTGTACGATAATGGAACAATTTAGAGAAAAATTTAAAGAAGAAGCCAATGATCTTATAAGTGATTTGGAAAAAGCTTTGCTGGAACTGGAAGAGGATGTTCATAATTCTGATGTGACACAAAAGATATTCAGAATTATGCACTCCTTAAAAGGAGGCAGTTCAATGTTTGGCTTTAATAAAATGGATAAATTCACACATCATCTCGAAAATGTATATGATTTAATCAGGAATAACAAGTTAGAAGTTGATGATAATATTTTGAATTTAACATTTGAATCAGTAGATCATTTGCGTAATTTAATACAAGAAGATAACGACGATGATACTGAAAATCAAGAGCAACATGAATTGTTACTGCAAAAAATAAAACAAATAATAGATAAAGAGGCAGGAGCTATTGATAATGCAACAATACAACAGATTGATAGTGTTGCTGCAAATAAGCAAGAATCGACATATTATATTAGTTTTATTCCTAATAAAGAGATATTTAAATTCGGAACAAATCCATTGTATTTAATAGATGAGTTAGTTGATTTAGGTGAAATTAAAGTGTTTCCACGTTTTGATAAAATACCGGATTATAAAATTACAGACCCAACACATTGCTACATATATTGGGATATATTTTTATCAACAAATCAAGGGATAAATGCAATAAGTGAAGTTTTTATCTTTGCAGAAGATCAATGTGATTTGAATGTACATAAAATATCAGAATCTAATCTATTGAAAGAGACATCATTTTTAGGTATAATAGAAGAGACTATTAAATCTTCAAATAAAGTAGATGTAGAACAGTTAAAAGATTTAACAAAGGATATAGAATCAATATTTACAAAAAAAACACAGAAAAAAACATCTAAATCAAGAAATCAAAATATAGATACATCAATAAATAGTATAAGAGTCTCATCAGAGAAATTAGACAATCTTATAAATTGGGTGAGTGAATTGGTAACAATCCAAGCTAGATTAAGCTTATATGCACAGGAGCAAGAATCTGCCGATTTAACATCAATAGTAGAAGAGGTTGAGAAAATATCAAGGCGTTTAAGAGATGATGTTTTTAGTATTCGCTTGATACCAATAGAGACGATGTTAACACGCTTTTATAGATTAGCAAGAGAGTTATCCGGTGAGTTAAATAAAGATGTTGTTTTTAAAACAGAAGGTACAGAAACCGAATTAGATAAAAATATAATAGAAGTTCTTTCAGATCCATTAATGCATATTGTTAGAAATAGTATGGATCATGGTATAGAAGATATTGAAGAAAGAAAAAAGAAAAATAAACCGGCATCAGCAACAATTTTGCTAAAGGCTTTTTACTCCGGAACAAATGTAGTAATACAAGTGTCAGATGATGGAAAAGGAATAGATCCGGAGAAAATAAGGAATCATGCAATATCTAAAGGAATAATTAGTAAAGATGTCGAATTAACAGACAAAGAGAGTATAGAACTTCTGTTTTTACCCGGGTTTTCAACAGCAGAAAAGGTTACAAATGTATCGGGTAGAGGGGTTGGAATGGATGTTGTCAAAAGAAAAATATCAGAAATAAGAGGAGAGGTAAGTATCGATTCTGTTATTGATGTAGGTACAACAATAACAATAAAATTGCCATTAACCTTATCTATAATAGATGGTTTATTAGTTCAAATAGGGGAGACAAAGTTTGTTATTCCATTGTCATCTGTAAATAAGTGTTTTGAGTTTAAGCAAACAGTATTAGATAATGCAGTTAATAATTTAATTAGAACAGAAAATGAAGATATTGTTTATTTAGATTTGCGAGATTTATTTGAAATAGAAAGTTTACAAACAGATACAAGCCAAATTGTAGTTGTGCAATATGGAGATACAAAAATAGGATTAGCTGTTGATACCATAATAGGCCAGTATCAGGCAGTTTTAAAGCCATTAGGTAAGTTGTATAAAAATCAACAATCTATATCAGGAGCAACAATACTTGGAGACGGAACAGTAGCTTTGATAGTAGATACAAACCAATTAATTATGCAATTTGCAAATAATGAAACTAAAATAGGAGGTTGATAATGGATAATAAAAAAACAGATAATAATATTTCAACTTTTTTATCATTTAGATTAGGAAAAGAGTTTTTTGCAATAAATGCAAATAACGTATTAACTATTTTAGAGTTGAGACCCATAACTAAAGTACCAAACTCTCCAGATTATATGAAAGGAGTTATTAATCTTAGAGGTAATGTTTTACCGGTTATAGATATGCATCTTAAGTTTGGAATGGAGTCTTTGAAAATTACTAAAGATACTAGTATAATAGTTCTTAGCGTTTCTATTGACAATGAAGAGGTGCAGGTCGGTGTTTTGGTAGATGCTGTAGATGCTGTATTGGAGATAAAATCAAAAGAGATAGAAGAGGTTCCAACAGTTGGAACAAAATATAAGGCGGAATTTATTAAAGGAATATTTAAACTAAGTGATGGTTTTATAATGTTGTTAAATATTGATTTAGTATTTAATACAGAAGATATATTGTTGGTAGAAAATACAGAGAAATAGAAGTGTATGGATGCCAAATTAGTAAACATATATAAAACAACATTATCAGATAAAGATTTTAAACGGTTAAGCGTTTATATACAGGGGAATTATGGAATAAAGATGCCCGATGTAAAAAAGCCAATTTTACAAGGACGATTACATAAAAGATTAAAAAAGTTACAAATATCAGATTTTAAAACATATGTAGATTTTGTTTTCAGTAAAGAAGGAGAGAGTGAAATAATACATATGATAGATGTTGTAAGTACTAATAAGACAGATTTCTTTAGAGAGCCTGTCCATTTTGAATATTTAGAACAAGAGATTTTGCCTAAAATATATAAAGAAAAAGGTGGAGTAAAGATAAGTGTTTGGAGTGCAGGGTGTTCTTCTGGAGAAGAGCCTTATACATTAGCCATTGTTTTAAATGAATTTAAAGAAAAAAATAAAGGTTTTGATTTTGAGATTATAGCAACAGATATTTCTACAAAAGTATTAAAGCAAGGGGCTAATGCTATTTATTTAGAAGAAAAGATAGATGTAATACCATTAAGTCTGAAAAAAAAATATTTTCTTAAATCAAAAAATCCGACAGAGCAAAAAGTTAAAGTTGTTAAGGAGTTGAGGCAAAAAGTAAAGTTCCAGAGATTAAATTTTATGGACAAAAATTACAATATAAATGAAACATTTGATATAATTTTTTGCAGAAATGCTTTAATTTATTTTGAAAGAGAGAATCAAGAATTAGTAATAAATAAATTGAGTAATAAGCTTAAGCCTAATGGATATTTCTTTTTAGGACATTCAGAGTCAATAACAAATATGAATGTACCATTAAAAAGTTTGATACCAACTGTTTTTAATAAAATATAACATATTATGATATCAAATAAAGAGCTGATAAAAGAATTAACAAAAAGAATTGAAAATTCCGACGGTTGTAATGAAACAATAGAGAAATTACAAAAAGAGTTGAAGCACGTTAATAAAAGATTAACGGAGTCGGAATCTTTAAAAAGCCATTTTATTTCAAATGTTACAAATGAGATAATTAATCCATTTTCATCAATATTAGGGTTATCAAAAAATATATTGGCAGTAGACGACAATGATATTAAGAGAATTAAAAATATGGCAGAGTTAATACATTCAGAAGCTTTTGAATTAGATTTTCAATTAAAAAATATATTTACAGCTTCGTATATAGAGGCAGGAGATATGGTGCCGGAGTTTATTAATACAGATATTAATAAATTAATTACAAGTATTGTTAATACATACAAATATAAAGCCGAACAAAAACAGTTAAAAATAGACTTTTTCTTGGATTTTGACAAATCCTTAAAAAATGATATGTTTTTTTATACAGATCCCGAGAAATTACGTCTTATTTTATCAAATTTATTAAGTAATAGTATAAAATATAGTAATGCAGCAAATACAATAAAAATAAAAACATCAATAGAGGATAAATCTTTAATAATAGAAGTTAAAGATTATGGGATAGGAATAGATAAGAAAAATTTAGAGGTTATATTTGATCGTTTTAAAAGGGTAGATAGTACAATAAATTCATTAAATACAGGGCACGGATTAGGATTGGCTATAACAAAAGCTCTAGTAGATAGTTTAGATGGAAATATAAAAATAGCAAGTAAATTAGGTAAAGGCACAGTATTTAATGTAACAATACCACAGCCGGAAAATATCGAGAATAAAGGATATTCAGTAGATGGAAATGAATTTATATTTGATGATGGAGATGAAGTATTCTAATAATCAAATAAAAACACATTTTTTATATCCGGCAACATTATTTGTAAGTAAAGATGCATATATAGTTGACACAATATTAGGTTCTTGTGTCGCTGTTTGTTTATATGACTCTGTTGAAAATATAGGTGGAATAAATCACTTTATGCTTCCTTTTTGGAATGGGGTAGGATTGGCATCACCTAAATATGGAAATATAGCAATTAAAAAATTAATAGACAGAATGCTTGAATTAGGAGCAAAACAAAAAAATCTTCAAGCAAAAATATTTGGAGGAGGGGAGATTATAAAGACTGATACAAATATGTTTAAAATAGGAGAGAGGAATATAGAAATAGCAATAAATACAATAAAAGAGAATAAAATAAGAATTACAGGACAGAGTGTTGCCGGAAATCAAGGGCGAAAAATACGTTTTAATACAGAAACAGGTGTTGTCTTAATGAAACTAATTCAAAAACAAGATTATTATGAAAAATAAAATAAAGGTTTTGATAGTTGATGATTCAGCTGTAGTAAGACAGACTTTACATGATATATTGGAAGGAGATCCGGAAATAGAGGTTGTTGGTGTTGCTGCAGACCCATATTTTGCAGCAAATAAGATAGCAAGAGAAGTGCCGGATGTAATAACTCTAGATGTGGAAATGCCAAGAATGGATGGGCTGACATTCTTACGTAAGATTATGACACAGCATCCAATACCGGTAGTTATAATATCCAGTTTAACAGAAAAAGGTACAGAGACAGGGATAAAAGCATTAGAATATGGTGCAGTAGAAATAATAACAAAACCTAAATTAAGTACTAAAGAATTTATAGAAGAATCAACAATAATAATAAGAGATACTGTTAAAGCAGCAGCAGGTGCTAGATTAAAAAGAAAGAAGGCATCAACGGTAGCTGTTTCTCCAACAGTTGAGCCAAAGTTAAGTGCCGATGCTGTTATATCAAAAGGTAGTGCAGATTTAAGTATGATAAAAACAACAGAAAAGGTAGTGGTAGTAGGAGCATCAACAGGAGGCACAGAGGCTTTGAGAGTATTTCTTGAAGCATTGCCTGCAGACAGTCCTGGGATTGTTATTGTACAGCATATGCCGGAGCAATTCACAAAATCATTTGCAGATAGATTAAATTCAATTTGTAAAATAACAGTAAAGGAAGCAGTTAATAACGATACAGTAATACGAGGTAGAGCATTAATAGCTCCGGGCAACCATCATTTATTATTGAAACGTAGCGGAGCTAGGTATTATGTCGAAGTTAATAATGGACCATTAGTAAATAGGCATAGACCATCTGTAGATGTATTGTTTAGATCAACAGCAAAATATGCAGGGAAAAATACAATTGCAGTAATAATGACAGGTATGGGAGGTGATGGAGCTAAAGGATTATTAGAATTAAAAGAAGTAGGAGCAAATACAATTGCTCAAGATGAAAAATCTTGCGTAGTTTTTGGAATGCCAAAAGAGGCTATAAAATTAAATGCAGCTGATGATATTCTTCCTTTGAATCAAATAGCAGATAGAGTACTAAAATTGCAAAATTAAGTGTTTTTATTATTGTTTTTTTATATTTTTACACATAAAGTTATTGATTTAGGATAAATTCATTTATTTATTGAAATATTTTAGTAATTTTAACAGTTAAGGTATTAGATTTTTATAAAAACACATTATTTTTAGCATAGATGGAAAATAAAAACATAACAAACGTAAAATTCACACTATCATTATTAGGTTTTTTATTAGGAATGTTCTTAATAGGTTTTATTTATTTAGGAGCATTAGAGTCTGAAGGTATTCTGTTTACATTTAACAATATTGGAGTATTACATTCCTCTAATTTCTATTTTTATATAATCGATGCAATACCAATAGTTCTTTTTATTGCAGGATTATTAATAGGAAATAGTATTCAAAAAATAATAATAAAACTTAACAAGCTGGAAGCAACAAAAGATAATATCTCTAAAGAGATGTTAGGCTTTGCTGAAAATATAACAAAAGGTAATTTAGATATAGATTATACCCCATCAGAAGGCAATACTTTAGGAAAAATACTTATAAATTTAAGAGATAACTTAAATAAAAATAGCGAAGAAGATAAATTACGAAAACAGGAAGATGAACAGCGTAATTGGATAGCAGAAGGATTAGCTAATTTTGGAGATATTTTAAGGCAGAATAATGATAATATAGAGGTGCTTAGCTATGACTTGATAAGTAATTTATGTAAATATGTGGGAGCTGTTCAAGGTGGTTTTTTTATTATAAATGATGATTTGGAAAATGATAAATATTTTGAATTAGTTGCTCATTTTGCTTATGATAGAAAAAAGTATAACAAAAAAAGAATAGATATATCAGAAGGCTTGATAGGAAGAGCCGCATTTGAAAAAAATATTATATATATAGATGAAATACCAGATAATTATGTTGATATAACAAGCGGATTGGGGTATGCAAATCCAAGTATTTTATTGATAGCTCCATTAATTGTAAATGATGTTGTTTACGGTGTTATTGAGATAGCTTCTTTTGATTATTTAGATAAATATAAGATAGATTTTGTTGAAAAAGTAGCCGAGAGTATTGCAACAACATACTCAACAGTAAAAACAAATTTAAAAACAGCTAATTTATTAAAAGAGTCTCGAGAGGCTGCTGAAAGGTTAAAGTTGCAAGAGGAACAGATGAGGCAGAATATGGAAGAGTTACAAGCAACTCAAGAAGAAGCAGCAAAACAGGCCGATGAATTTATAAGCTTTACAAATTCAGTAAATCATACTTTAATACGAGCAGAATATGATATAAATGGTATATTATTATATGCAAATACTAAATTTTTAAATAAAATGGGTTACACCAGTAACTCTGAAGTAGAAGGACACCATATATCAATGTTTATAGGAGATAAAGATAAGGAGTGGTTTAATGAAATATGGGACTCTTTAGCAAAAGGTGGTTCGCATTTTGAAGGGTATATGAAACATATTACCAAAAAAGGTAAAGATTTGTGGACTATGGCAACATATACGTGTGTTAGAAATAATATGCAGGTTGTAGATAAAATATTATTTCTGGCAATTGATACAACTGAACAGAAAGAACAAAGTCTTGATTACGAAGGGCAAATAGAAGCTATTAATCAAACAAGTATAAAATTAGAGTATGCCCCAAGTGGATTAATGCTTAATTATAATGATAAATTTATAGAAGCACTAGGGTATAGCGAAGAAAAATTGAAAGATTATAGCGTTTTTAATTTTATGGAAGGTAATGGTCAGAATGATTTTGAGGATATATGGGATGGCGTTATTAATGGAGAGTCGTATCAAGTTCAAACAAAAGTTCTTGCAGAAGATGGAACTCAAAAATGGTTCGATGTTAGTTACACAGCTGTTTTAAATATGTATGGAGAGGTTTCTAAGGTAATATCAATAGTTAGAGATATTACAGAGAAAAAAGAGATGGAATTATTAACAGAAAAACAAAATAAATTACTTAAGGAGCATGAGGAAACATTAAGAGCTAATGAGATAAAGTTGCAGGAGAGGTTAGAGGAGTCTAAAAAGGAATTGAAAATGCAATTTAAGGAAATGGAGAAGGTTAAAATTCGAAATGAAAAAACATTAGAAGGGGCACACGATGCAATATTTACTATTAACCATGAAGGTGTGATAGAGTTTTTTAATAGAGCTGCAGAGAATTTATGGGGATTGTCAAGAAAAGAGGTGCTAGGTAAGAATGTTAGTATGCTTTTTAAAGATGTTAAGTCTGAGGAAGAAGATGAGATGATATATACTCTTATAAAACCGGAGAAGATAAAGATAGTAGGAGTTAGAAAAGAAATTAATATATTAAATAAAGCAGGTGAAGATATTCCGGTATTAATTATATTAGCAGGTGCTAAGGTGCAAAATGAATATACTTATACAGCATTTATACAAAATATAGAAATAGAGTTGTTTTAATCAAACACAATTTAGTAGGGTTATTTAGCGATTGCAATTTTATTGTAATCGCTGAGTTTTTTAAAAGAGGTAAAATAATGCAAAAAACATTTATAAATAAATTAATGCTATTTGTAGTGTTAAGTTTGTTAATTTATTCGTGTAGGAATACGGAGCAGTTTACAGAAGATTCATCTGTAAAACTAGGGTTCTCAACAGATACAGTGAATTTTGATACCGTTTTTATGACAATAGGTTCGAGTACAAAGCAGTTTAAATTTTACAATAATAATGATAAACCGGTAAGAACAACAATAAGCTTAGCAGGAGGTACCAATTCCTTTTTTAGATTAAACATAGATGGACAATCATCAGATAAAATTGCGAATTACGAGATAATGGCAAATGATAGTGCTTTTGTTTTTGTAGAAGTAAATGTTAATCCTCAGAACACCCAAAATCCAATGGTTATTAGTGATTCAATAGTATTTATAACAAATGGGAATCAGCAAAATGTTAAATTAGAAGCTTACGGACAAAATGTGCATTTATATAATGATTCAGTTATAAATACATCTACAAAATGGATAGCAGACAAGCCATATCTTATTTATAATTCAATATTAATAAATAAAGATGTTAAGTTGACAATAAATGAAGGGGTAAAAATATATTTTCATAATGAATCTGCAATGTGGGTTTTGGGGACATTAGATGTACAGGGAACTGTAGATAATCCTGTATTGTTTCAAGGAGATAGACTCGAAGATTGGTATAAATATTCGCCAGGGCAGTGGTATGGATACTTCAGAAATGATTCTGTGGAGTATTTAACCGGAGGTATACATTTTTGGCAGGGTAGTAAAGATAATATAATTAATAATGCAATAGTAAAAAATGGTGTTAAGGGAATTCAGATAGATTCTAAAAATGAGAATAGCTATAATCCTACATTAATATTGAGTAATTCAATAGTTAAAAATATGAGTGCAATAGGATTATTAGCACAGACATCAGATATATTGGTATATAATACAGTAATAGCTAATTGTGGATACTATGCTGTGGTGTTAAATTATGGAGGAAGTTATGGCTTTTATCATACAACAATAGGTAATTATTATGAATTTGATACACGAAAAACACCTTCGTTAATTTTTAATAATTATTATGCAGTAGGAGATGATGTTAAAACATTTGATTTTAATGCAGAATTCGGAAATAGTATTATATATGGTAATTTAGACAATGAGTTTTTATTTGATTTTAATTTGTCGGAAAATAAAGATGTGGGCTTTACTTTTGACCATTGTCTAATGAAATTAGATGATAAATTTGATACAAGTAACGATAAAATATATAAGGATATTATTAGGAATAAAGATTCGTTGCCAAAGTTTATAAATACCTATGAGGGAGACTTTAGATTAGATACATTATCTGCAGCAAAAGATAATGGAGCTTCTAAATATAGCATATACCCTCCGTTAGACAGGGATAAAGATGGGGTAGACCGCAATAGTGATAAAAATCCGGATATTGGTGCTTACGAACGTGTTGAATAGAATAAAGAAATATACTATATCTCTGTATTTAGTATGTATAGTAACATTTACATTGCAATCTCAAGGATTATCCTCAGATTTATTGTTAAGGGTTGAGAGTGAGAGAATTGCTCGTGTTATGTTTTATAATTGTGAGAATTTATTCGATACGTATAACGATACATTAAAAGATGATGATAAGTTTTTACCGGAAGGCGAATATCATTGGTCAAAATCAAAATATTATAAAAAGTTAGATTATGTGTCAAGAGTGATAACATCTGTAGGAGGGTGGAGACCTCCGGGATTAGTTGGTTTATGTGAGGTGGAGAATAAAAAAGTTTTGATTGATCTTACAAAAAAATCATCATTATATATTTTTGATTATAAAATAATTCATAAAGAATCGCAAGATAGACGAGGTATAGATGTCGCATTATTATATTTACCTAAACAATATACCCCTATCCAGAATGAATTTATAAAAATAGAATTTCCAAATAATAAAAATAAGAAGACTCGTGATATATTATATTCCAAAGGAGTGTTAATAACAGGAGATACTATTCATGTTTTTGTAAATCATTGGCCATCGCGATGGGGTGGGCAATTAGAATCTGAGAAATATAGAATAAGAACAGCTTCTGTATTAAAAAGCATTGTAGACTCTATTTTAAATACAAATAAATTATCACATGTAGTGATGATAGGTGATTTTAATGACACACCAACAGATAAGAGTGTGTTGGAAATTTTAAATGTGAATACAGATACTCTAAATATAAATAATGGGTTATTGTATAATATGACATATCTATCTAAAGAGTATAAAAATACCGGTACGATAAAATAT
>Ga0256827_10003053_pt1 | contig 10682 bp, 8 predicted proteins | sample CV84metaG_FD_185977 | JGI IMG/M metagenome (GOLD analysis project Ga0256827, IMG submission 185977) | Hydrothermal vent microbial communities from East Pacific Rise, Pacific Ocean - CV84 | ecosystem: Environmental > Aquatic > Marine > Hydrothermal vents | place: Pacific Ocean: East Pacific Rise...
TTTCATCATGCCAAGTCAAAGATAAATGCTCTCTTTGGAGATGAGTCTGATGAGTTGATTATGACAGCTCGATTTAAATCTTTGAGGGTTAGTGTAATTCCTCGATAGGATTGTGCCTCACAACACTGTTTTATATCAATTTGAATATTAACGGTGTTTTCGTGGGAAAACTCTACAAAATATGGCAATTTGACATATTTTTTCTTCTTTTTTCCTTTTTACTCTATAATAGGTTTATCTTTTTTAAAAGGAACTATTATGAATACTACTACAATTGGAAATAAAAATGAATCCTTGGCAATAGATTTTTTAGTAGCAGAGGGTTTCCATATTATAGAACAGAACTATTATGCTAAAAAATTGGGAGAGATAGATATTATTGCTATTCAAGATGGAGTTTTACATTTTATTGAAGTTAAGTCATCTCAGGCAGATTTTGACCCTATTTATAATTTTACAGCTTCAAAACAGAGAAAAGTTATAAACTCTTCTCTCTATTATATGAAAGCTAAAAACTTAGATATGGTTTTCAGTATAGATTTAATTGTTATTCGTTGGGGAGAAGTAGATTTTTTAGAGAATATTACTATCTAAAAATAGTTTATTGGCTCTAAACTTAAATAGCTTTAACATATTAAAACTACTATTGATGGGATTTGAAAGAGTGACAACAGTATATATTATATATTACACAATAAGATTGTTTTTTTAAGAAATATTTAATAAATATCAAATTTTATGCTTACTTAAGGGAAATTCCTGTTATAATACTTCCATGAGAGTCGTATTATTTTTCCCTTTTTTTAATGGCTCTCATAGATGACTTTTAACTTCATATCTTATCCCTCCCTATTTCCCTTTTTTTTATAAAAACGGTTAAAAGTTGTCTCTATCCCTATAATTATCTTTAAATCTTTAGTTATAATAGATATAAAACTTTAGGACACCCTTTTTGAAACATCTTATAAACTTTATCGAAGCCAAAAACGTTAGTAAAACTAAAATCTATAAACATCTTAAATCTACAGAGCAAGAGGCAAAAGTATTGCAGTATGTCTGTAGGCGTTTTGTAAAAGGTGTTGAAGAGACAGCCGTTTTGGATATTTTACAAGACAATTTTGAGTATGAAGGTTATGATTATCTCAAATATCTTAAAATTGTAAAAAAACTTATGGATATGGGTTGGCTAGTTCAGATTAGCTTTGGACAGATTAAAGTTCAAGAGGTTTCAGAACTTGAAATTATTAATACCTCTGTTGGTCCAAGCATGAGTCTTTTACGACTTCTTGAAGAGGGGTCATTAGAGCTTACACTTCCTGATATAAAACCATATACTGACCATTTAGAGTATCTACAAGACCAGTTTGATGTAATTGAACTGCTTCATAAGATGGCTGTCTCTAAACAGGGCTTTACAGATACTTCTCTTGGATTAGGACGATTAAAAAATAAGTTGGTACTTTTAAATCAACGTATTGTTGAACGGATAAAAATCACCAAAGAACCGATTATGGTTGAAGAGTTTTTTAAAGAGAAGAAACTCGATGAACGGGAACAGCGTATATTCTTGGCTCTATTAAAAGAGGAGTATTCAGGAGGAGAGGGGCAGTTTAGAGATATGAATGTTCTTATTGAGCTTATCTCTTTGGATGAGTATGACAAGATTCGTAACCGTGCTTTGTTAGAAGATGGCTCAAAACTAATCAGTGAAGAGATTATTGATTATGAAGAGATTCTTAATATGTTTGGGGGGATTAGTCGCTCTTTTTATCTGCAAGAGGAGATATTACAGAAGATTATTCACCCAAACAAAAAGAAAAAGGTAACCAAGTTAAAACTGGATAAATTGGTTGAAGAGCAGGATTTGTTTGAATATTTAAATCCTACCACTGATTTAAGTGATGTTGTTTTACACCCAAAAACAAGAGAAGTTTTAAATACAGTGATTAAACAGGTTGATAAAGATGTATTTGCCAAACTTAAAGCGTGGGGAATTAAAGATAAACGTAAAGGAATTGATGCCAAAATCATCTTTTATGGAAGTCCTGGAACAGGAAAGACTATGACAGCTGTTAGTCTGGCAAAGAGTCTAAAAAGACCAATCTTAAGTTTTGACTGCTCTAAGATTCTTTCGATGTATGTGGGTGAGAGTGAAAAAAATGTTCGTAAGATTTTTGATGATTTTAAGATATTAAGTAAAAAAGCAAAAGTTAACCCTATTTTATTGTTAAACGAAGCAGACCAATTTTTGAGTAGTAGAACTCAAGGTGCAAGCTCTTCGGCAGACAAAATGCACAATCAGATGCAAAATATATTTCTGGAGCAGATAGAGCAGTTTGAGGGTATTTTAATTGCTACAACCAATCTGTTGGATAATATTGATAAAGCATTTTCAAGACGATTTAACTATAAAATTGAGTTTAAGAAACCAGGAAAGAAACAGCGTAAACGTTTATGGCATTTTATGTTGCCTGAAAAAGCAGATTATGAAGAGAGTTTTGATGTAGATGAACTTGCAAAACATGAGTTAACAGGTGGACAGATAAATCTGATTATTAGAAATACAGCCTATCATGTAGCTGTTCGTGAAGAGAGCCTCTTTACCATACAAGACTTTTTAGAAGAGATAGAGAAAGAGTTGGGGTCTAGCTTTGAAGGCTCTAAGAGTATGGGGTTTAAGATATAGAAATTATAGATATATATGGTGCAATAAATTGCACCATATTATATTTTTCTTATCTCTTTATATGCAAATAGTAATGTTAATATCATTATTAAAAGTAATCCAAGATAGTTGAGTGATGGAACACTACTACTTTTACTGCTACTACCATTGCTGTTACTATTTGTATCAGTATTTGGATTATCTGTTTGATTACTCTTATAATCTTGATGAAGTACATAGTTTCCAACATCTGTTTTATATGCACCTACTTCAAGATAGTATGTTCTGTTTGCACTAAACTTGTAAGAGAATCCAAAATTGTAGTTTGAACTAGACATATCATCATTTTGCTTTAAGAGATTACCTTGACTATTATATAGAATTCCATAAGTATCTAAATTTCCAGTTGTATAGATGGTATACTCTACATCTTTAGATGGGGTAAGCTCATATAAATTTGTCTCTCCTGCTTTACTAATAGAGTCGGATATTGAAGAGTTGGAGTTTTGCTCATCATCTTCAAAAGGGTTGTTTGTGTTACTAGATTCTCCACTCTCCATACTAATATGTGGTGTATCTTCTGCAAAAAATTCATAATTATCAGCATTATCTATCGCTTTATCAGGAGATGTTTTTGCCAACTTTTTTGCATCATCTTGACCATAAACATAATCATCTGTACCTGAAACAACTACAAAATGTGATAGCTCATGTATAAATGTACCAGCACGTGAATCTGTTCCTGTCACTTCTGCACTCCAGAAGCTTCCACATAGATAAAGGTTATATGGTTCATCAGGATATACATATGCAAATGTACCATCTTCTGTACATGTACTACAATCATAAGAGATTTTTTTATTCTCTAAAGCATCATAAATATTAGAAAAAGTAGATGTAACACGGCTTTGTCTCTTCTCTGTTGCCTTACCAAACCAAGTGACATATCTTTTTCCTGTAGTATTTGCTGATGCATTTTTCATTGCATTAGATGCTACTTTTATTAGAGTAAGAGCCGAATCATGGGCTTGATTTAATACCTCTATTCCTTTTTCGCTACATCCATTAAATTTAGGTGTTACCTTCTGTTTTTTAGGTTTTTTCATCTCCTCTGTAGGAGTAAAAGATAGAGTGATTGTACTTTTACTCTTTTTAGATTTTTTTAAACGCTTAAATTTTAGGTTGTCACTTAAAGAGCTAAAATTACCTCTGTATGAAATTTTATACTCCCCTTTTTCAACCATTTTATAGTAAGTTGGTAACTTAATAGTAATAGTACGGCTCTCTCCTGCTTCAAAAAGAACATAGTCCTCTTCTTGTGGTTGTCCACGTTTTAGAAGTCGTCCTCTATATTTAATATCCTTTTTATTGCTTTCTATACTAAATATATTTGCACTTAATATCTCTTCTAATGGAGTATTCCACTTAAGTACTTTTATCGGTTCAGTAGCATTATTGGTCATAGTAACCATAAGAGAACCATCACTTCTATTCTCTTGATTAGGTGTAAGATAAATTGAGAGTTCACTATCTGCATTTAAAGCAGAGAGGGTTATCAATGGGATAAAAAAAAGAGTAATAACTCTTTTAAATAGTTTTCTTCCAAAAAGCATAGTTGTTCCTTTTAATCTTTACTTATTATTAGTATATCCATAGTATTTAAAATATAAACTATATTATTAATATAAAATCTCATTAAAGATTCATTTTTTTTAACTATACTACCAAAAAGACTATATCTTTAGGATAATTTATGAATAAAACCATACTCTCTATAACTCTTTCAACAATGCTTCTCTATGGAGGGGTGGTTGTTCCTGATGATTATTTAATTGCTGAAGATAAGAAAATTTCATATATCTACTCTACAGAGTATCAAGATATATTAGAAGAGTTTAAAAAGTATCAAACAGATATTATAACTGGATATGAGAACGAGTATGGATATGAGTTAGACAATACTCTCTATGTCGGTTTAGCATCATCTAAAAATCAGGTAGCTAATGGTTTCTCTACACAATTTCCATTTAATGAGCAGGTTTTTTATGGAGCAGGAGCAGGATATATTGACTATTTTTGTTTCTCCTCTTGGTTAAAAACTTTGATTATTCATGAGACAGCTCATAATTTTCAGCTTAATCCAAAATATAATGATTTATCAAGAATAAGCTATAAAGTTTTGGGTAATACACCATTCTCTATGCTCTCTGTTATTCCTCTTTTTCCTATTCCTAATATTACAGAGAGCTCTTTTATCTTAGAGGGTAATGCTGTTATGAATGAGTCTCGCTATGGAAATGGAGGGAGACTATTTTCTGGGTATGCATTAGCCGAGGTAGTAGCTTTGGCTAATGCAGGTCTAATTACCCCTGAACTAATGTATAATCCAACACTTACTTTTCCTTATGGAGAAAAATTTTATCTGGTTGGTGGATTTTTTCAGCAGTTTTTGGTTAATAAATTTGGTATAAAACGGGTTAACTCTTATTTTAAAACTTATGCTACTCAACCCTTTCCATTTTTTACTAATTGGGTTTTTACTAAGCAGTTTGGTAAAGATTTTGAGACACTTCTTGCTGAATTTGTTGATGATGTAAAAAAAGAGCATAGTAAATTTAAAGCCACAAAAGGAGAACTTTTGGCAACAAGTCAAATGTTTTTTCCTTTAAATAGTGATAGTGAAGAGATTTATACCCTTGTTTCTGATAGAAAATCTGCATCTAAAGTATTAAAAATTAGTAAAGAGAGTAAAAAAATTTCATATCTTAATGGTTCTTGGAGAGCAGGAGAACTCTTTAAAGTTGATAGTAGATATTACTCTCAAAGCTCTTCTAAAACTTCTCCTACAGAAATAACAATGGGACTTTTTGATAAAGATGGTTATTTATTAGATGGTACAGAGGGAAAAGTTATTCAAGGATATTCTATTGATAATAAAATGGTCTATTTTGATATTTTAAACTCATTAGAGACTCCTCAACTCTATATTGATAAAGAGTTTTATACTCAATCTTACTCTTCGGTTCATGTAGATAAAAATGATATTTACTATTTTAAACAAGAGAAAGAGAAGAGGGTACTATATAAAAATCATAAAGAACTCTTTAGGTACCAAGGACATTATGGTTTTGTAACTGATGTCTCAAAAGATGGAACTGTCTATTTTATTGCCTCTACTAAACATGGAAGTTCGGTTTATTCTCTAAAAGATAAAAGATCTCAACGGGTTTTAGATAGTGATGATATTATAGATTTTAAGCTTTTAAATAGTAAAGAGGCACTTGTTGCAACGATTGGAGCAGATGGTTATAGCTATAAGCTTATAGATATTAAAAAGAGTAATCAAGAGTCAATCATCTATTATAATAAAATAGTTGATAAACCTATAACCCTGCAAACTAGAAACTTTAAAAAGAGTCAAAAAGATCATATGGTTTTTCAAAACTATACACCTTTTACAAGATTACAGCAGAGTTCTATAGATCAATCTATGAACTACTCTAGTTATAGTGGTTTTGGAATAGATTTACAGATGAATTTCTCTGACCCTTTAATGCAAAATTCACTATCTATACCACTCTCTTATAACAGTGATAGAACTGTTATTGGATTAAAATATGATAATATAGCTCATGCTATTGAGTTTGGAACAGCTCTTTATGGTGTTTATAATAGTGAAAATTTTGTCAATAGTAGAAGAGATTATGGAGTTGATGGATACCTTCGTTATCCATTTTTAGCCAAAGGGTATTGGAGAGGAGTAGGTAGTATAGCATATACTAAAGCGTATGATAATCTCTATAGAGAGCCGTTGACACTCTCTTTGGATATTGTTAACTCTAAGAAGTTTGGATTAAGTAAATACTACAACTCTCTTAATGCTCTTTCACTTTTTGCAAGTCGAGACAGAGATAATAATACTATTGGACTCTCTTATAGTTGGGAACATGTTATGGCTTGGCAATCATATCTAGGGCTAAAAGGAGTTTATATGAATAGTGATAGGGTTGATCAACTCTTAGAGAAAGGAGTTGAGTTAAGTGATACTTTTACAGATTTACAATCAGATAAAGGAACACTAAACATACCTAGTTTTACACATAAAAGCTATGCAAAAGAGGTTAAGATGGCAGAATTAAGTTTGAAAAAAGTATTTGATGGCTCTTTGTACAATTACTCTTTTCCTATCTCTTTAGAGCGTGAAGCTATATATTTAAAAGGGAGATTTTATGATATTGATTTTACAGAAAAAGTTAATAAAAAATACAAAGAGACCATATTTGGGTTAGAAACTGATTTACTTTTTATTCACAACTTGACTATTCCTCTAAGTTTGGAGTTTATTTATAATCCAGATATAGAAGATAAAAAGCAATTTAGGGTACTGATTGGAGGAAGTTTTTAGTCTTAATAAAATTCTATATAATTAATTTATAATAAATTAACATTTTTTTATGCTTCTTACATTATTTTTTGTTATTATAATAATTAATATATATACTTATCCAAAATCAATTTCATAACTTTTTCATTGAGAAGAGTGTAGCGTACTACTATAGTCTGATGCATTTACCGATAATAGTATGAAAAGAGATAAGCTTAACTCATATAGTGTAAAGGATTAACCCATGGTAGAAAATATCGAAGAGAAAACATTTATAGATAGAGATAGTGCTAAAGATAAATTTTTTAAAGTAGATGGAAAAGATGTCTCTTTAGAGAGCTTAATTAAGAATTTTCAAGAGGCTAAAAGAGAGAAAAAAGTTGAAAGTAAAGCTTTAAAAAAATATGAAGATGCATTGGCACTTAAACCTTATCAAGCAGAGCTTATTAAACTTCAGACACATTTAGAGTCAACAGGTAAAAAGATGATTATTCTGTTTGAGGGTCGTGATGCTGCTGGAAAAGGTGGAACAATTCGCCGTGTTACCCGTTATATGAACGAGAAACACTACCGAGTTGTAGCACTGGGTAAACCAACCGAAGAGCAGAAGACACAGTGGTTTTATCAGAAGTATATTCAACACTTTCCACAAGGTGGTGAGATGGTACTATTTGACCGTTCATGGTACAACCGTGCAATGGTTGAGTCGGTATTTGAGTTTTGTACCCAAAAGGAGTATGAAGATTTTATGAAAGGGGTAAAAGGGTTTGAAAAAGATTTGGTACGTCAAGGAACAATTGTGGTTAAGCTCTATTTTTCGGTAACCAAAGATGAACAAGCCAAACGCTTTGAACGCCGAAAAACAGACCCTTTACGCCAGTGGAAGCTTAGTGAAATTGATATGCAAGCTCAAGAGCGATGGGATGATTTTACAAATACTAAATATAAAATGTTAAAACAGACACACTCTCACTCTGCTCCATGGACAGTTATTCGTTCTAATAATAAACAGCAAGCACGTTTAGAAGTTTTAAAGATTATTTTAAATACAGTTGATTACGAAGATCGTGACTCTAATTTGGATTATGCACTTAATCCTAAAGTGGTTATATCAGGGGCAAGAGAGTTAGAGATTATGGAAGCACAGCGTGCTAGAAGTGGTAAATTTATAGGATAAGGAGTATTAATGGAAAATGAGAATGACTTGGTTAAAAAAGAGCATATTGAAGAGTTGAAAAATGGTAAAAAAGTAGAAAAAGAGGATAAGTCAAAAGAGAAAAGTGACAAGGTACAGATTTGGGTTAAAAAAGAGAAACTAGCATATGAGAAAGAGCTAATACGGCTTCAGGTTGAACTTTTGAAGCTTCAGAACTATGTCAAAGAGAAGGGTCTTAAGATTTTAATGATTTTCGAGGGTCGTGACGCAGCTGGTAAAGGGGGAACAATTAAAAGAATTACAGAACATTTAAACCCTCGTGGTGCAAGGGTTGTGGCTCTTGAAAAACCAAGTGAAAAAGAGTCAACCCAGTGGTATTTTCAACGCTATGTAGCTCACCTTCCATCAGCAGGAGAGATTGTGCTGTTTGATAGGTCTTGGTACAACCGTTCAATGGTAGAGCCTGTCATGGGATTCTGTACAGAACGAGAGCATCACAAATTTTTAAAAGATGCCCCAAAGTTTGAAAAGATGATTATAGATGAAGATATTAAAATCTTCAAATTCTACTTTTCAGTCTCTAAAAAAGAGCAAGCCAAACGGTTTAAAGCCCGAGAGACAGACCCACTAAAGCAGTATAAACTTTCGCCTGTAGATAAAGAGTCACAACGTTTATGGGACGAATATTCGTTGGCTAAGTTTATGATGCTCAGTGCCACCCATACCAAATCTGCTCCATGGACAATTGTAAAGAGTGATGACAAAAAAAAGGCAAGAATCAATGCCATTAAACATATTCTAAATTTTGTAGAGTACCCCAACAAAATTGATGCCAAAGAGATTGAGGTAGACAAAGATATTATCATCTACGGACGAGATGAATCTATTGCTATGGAGAAGAAGTTTAAGTTTTCGATGAGGTAGATTTTGGCTAAATTTATCGTATATGCTCGGTTCACCAACCACGAATTGATTATGGTTGATATGCGTAAAAAGCCCAAAATATAAAGGTTTTACAGAGTATTAAAACCTTTTAACCATTCCCATAATCTTCTCTTTAACTTGTGAAACCATAGGGGCTGTTTTAACCTCTGTTTTGGTGTAGCCATACTTGTTAAATAGCTCTGTAGGTGGGGCGATGGTACGGATTGTGATATTTTTAAATCTATAAATATACTTTTTATTGCTATAGCTAATATCAAGTAGGGTATCACAATCTCTTTCCATCATTAGGCTTTTACCTAGAAATTTTTGATATTTTGACTCTTTGGTTGATACCATATAGAAGTTTTTCCAACCCTTGTTTATAGCTGTGTATATAGTTTGTTGTTGGTCAATTGTTAAGCGATTTTTTAGCTGATTTTCCCAATATGTTCTGTTGCTTTTACCATAAGAGATTCTGTTTTTATCACAATAATCAAGCCACTGCTTTAAAACAGGTCGCACAGTTGGAATCGACGGCTTTAGCCTCGCCTTATTCTCTGTTTGTGGCTCTTTTTTTTCTATGGGCTTGTTCGGGGCTGAAGCCTCCGATTCCCTGTTGCCTCCAAAAATCTCATCTAGTTTTTTTCTGCTGTATATATAAAAAAGATGCACATAGTAGTATTTTCTATACTGAACCACCTCTATAAGCTTCATCTCTTTTAGTATCTTCTTAATCCGTTTAACCCTATCTATTGCCCAATTCATACCTTTTCTTGTAAACTCATCGGTTGCAAGGGGTTTATTGGTTTTCTGCTGTTTAGCATGATAAAGATAAAAACTGTATAAGGCAATTAGATTTGCAAAATCTTTTCCATGCTTCATAAACTTACGCAAAATATTTGGATGAATAACAATTAAATTCTCTATGGGTTCTTGTTCCATTTTTTTGCCTTATATTTTTTTGATATTTGGCATTATATATTATTATTTTTTATTTGTCAAGCTGTTTTGTTTGTAAATCATCTATTTGGTTTATTAAATTTTTTGAATATGTTGAAATAACATCTTTTATCTTTTCAATGTTTTGCTCTTTTTCTTTAAGTTTTATAATTTCTAAATATAATTCTATAGCCTTTTTTAACTGTCCACTAAGTTGATTTTTTGATACTGAATATCGTAATGTATTTTCACTATAACCTATTTTTTCTCCTAATTCTTTATAAGTTAACCCCAACTCTTTAGAAACTTTTTTAACCAAATGTATCTCTTTTTTATCCAAAACAGCAACTCCTTTTTAATACGATTATACCAAAAGCCCCCTTTTCTTAAGAGAGTTTTTAAGTATCTTCTTTCTACAAGGTAGTATTTTAAGTATGAGGATGGTTTTTTAGGCGACCTAAAATTGAGGTTTTGGAAATAGCAAAAAGAAACAAAATCGTAGGGTGCTGTTTTCACAATGCCAATGACTTAAGGAATTTTCAATATCAAAAAGCTAAAATAAGAAGAAAAAAAGATGAATAAAAAAAAGCCAAGAAATAATAAAGAAGTTAAAG
>Ga0256827_10003055_pt1 | contig 10678 bp, 14 predicted proteins | sample CV84metaG_FD_185977 | JGI IMG/M metagenome (GOLD analysis project Ga0256827, IMG submission 185977) | Hydrothermal vent microbial communities from East Pacific Rise, Pacific Ocean - CV84 | ecosystem: Environmental > Aquatic > Marine > Hydrothermal vents | place: Pacific Ocean: East Pacific Rise...
CAGTGGAAATAGAACGTAGAGGTGCTAAGGTAATAGGTATAGATATGAGTGAAGAGATGGTGGAGGCTTGTAGAGACAATGGTATAGAATCGTATGTAGGCTCTGTGACTGATTTACCTTATGAAAATGTGTTTGATAGTGTTTTTTCCAATGCGATGTTACATTGGGTAAAAGATGCTAGAAGTGCAGTGCATAATATCTTTAAATCTTTAAAGAAGGGTGGATGTTTTGTCTGTGAGTTTGGAGGAGAAGGAAATGCCTACTACTTGGTCACTGCTATGGAAGAAGTATTTACTAATCATCCTGAGTTTGGAGAGTTCAATAATCCTTGGTACTTTCCTTGTGTAGAAGAATATACAGTATTATTAGAGTCAGAGGGGTTTAGTGTAGAGTATATAGAAATCATCCCACGGCCTACACCTATGGATAATATATCTAATTGGCTTGATATATTTGCCAATGGTGTTACATCTCATTTGTCACAAGAACAATTTAGAGTCTTTAAAAAAGAGACTACGGAAATATTGAGAACAAAAATATATAATGAAGATGAGGGATGGGTGTTGGATTATAAGCGTTTGAGGGTAAGAGCAATGAAAAAAAATTGACTTTTTTATGTTAGAGTAACTGCAATAATATAAATAGTGAAGAAAGAATACATATGAATGATACATTTGTAGAAGTTGCAAGATTTTTTGCTTCTAGTGATGCACATATCTTACGTGCTTTATTGGAAGCAGAGGATATACAAGTAGAAATATTTGATGAACAGTTTAGTTCTTTGACTCCTGTAGACAGTGTGATATCTGGTGGTATAAAATTAGCCATTTTAAAGTCAGATATTAAGAAAGCCGAACCTATCATACAAGAGTATTATAATAATTTGAAGATAGAAGCAGGTAATGTGTGTCCTGAATGTAATTCCTTAGAAGTTAGTAGAGATTATGTATCACAATTTACTATGTTTTGTTATGCAACATTTGGAGCCATAGCAGGTACAGGGTTTAATAGAAATACACCTCAGTTTAAAAAATGTAATAGTTGTGGGTATAAATGGTAGTACAGCTATAAAAATAATAAAGAAGGAAAAATAAATGAGTTTTACTCGTATAAAAATAATATTACTTTGGAGTATAGTACTCCTACTGTTATCTGCATGTGAAGAGAAACCAAAGTTTACCATGGATTTAAGTGATTTTTTTAATCTAGATAAAAATGCAACATATATGTATAAAATGATTGATACACATGAAGTAAATGGAAAAGTAAAACCATTACTGCCGGAAAGATATATGGAAAAACTGGTGCTACCTGTAGGTAATAACTGTATTAATGTTCAAAGTTATGTCTTGTTTAACGATAATGCTATTGAACAGATGGATAAACGTTTAAGAGCACAGTTAAAAAATAATAAATTTAGAACGATAGATGAAAAGTATTGTGTTTATGGTAATACCATCAAAATAAATGGTGAAACTCATATGAATTTAGATAAAAAATGGCAGATAATATTTAGATCAATACCTACTGATGGTCCAAAATCAACAGAGAATAAAATAGAATGTCAAGTTGTGGATGTATCAGAAAAAGTAGTGTTAAGTAAAAAAAGAAAAATAATTCACACACAATGTACAAGTGAACTTTTTGAGACAATGGATTGGTTTTTTACTGAAAAAATAGGACTATATAGAATGAAAATTATTTCTAAATCTCCAGAGTTTCATAGCCAAAGTACAAATGAAATTGTTTTAGTTAGTGAAAAGGAAGAAAAATAATCTTATGAGAAATGAAGTATGAAACAAAAACATAGCAAAATAGCCATAGCAGGTGCCAGTGGTTTTGTGGGAAAAGCGTTACAAAAAAGTTTTGATGATATAGTTATTTTAAATCGTGATGATACATCAGATATATTGGGTCAAAAACTAAAAGATATAGATGTTGTCATAAATCTAGCTGGAGCTCCTATAGTCAAGCGTTGGAATGAGGGTTATAAAGAAATACTTCTTAGTAGTAGAGTAGAAACAACAAGAAAGCTTGTACAAGCCATAAACCAGAGTGATGTTTCATACTTTATCTCTACCTCTGCTATAGGAATATATCCTAATGATAAAAGATGTGATGAATCTTGCACTGAATATGCAGATGATTTTTTAGCTACTTTGTGTAAAGAGTGGGAAAAAGAAGCTTTACAATGTAGTAAGCCTACAGCTATTCTTAGACTCGGGGTAGTCTTGGGTAAAGAGGGTGGGGCATTGTCTAAGATGCTACTACCTTTTAAACTAGGGCTAGGTGGTAACATTGGTGATGGTAAGATGATGACTAGTTGGATAGCAAGTAAAGACCTTATAGCCATATATCACTTTCTCATAGATAATCATGCAGAAGGTATTTTTAATGCAGTATCTCCTCACTCCATAGATAATGCAACTTTTACAAAGGCTTTAGGCAATGTTTTACATCGACCAACATTTTTACCCTTGCCTATACAAATTTTAAAGCTTATTTATGGTGAGGCTTCATGTATCCTTACTGACTCTAAAGAAGTTTATCCTCAAAAATTATTGGATATAGGCTTTAAATTTAGCTACCCATCCATAGATGATGCACTTAAAGGTACGCTCTATTAAGCCTACAGTTACCTTTGTATAGTACACTTTTAAAAATATAATTTAAGGATAATCATGAAAAAATTTTTATTAATCACAGGACTTTTAAGTACAGCTCTTTTTGCAGAGTTTAAAACTATTGGAGTAGCAGAGTTTGAGAAGCTTCAAGCTCAAGGTGCTCCTGTCATAGACATACGTACACCAATGGAGTGGAAACAAACTGGTATCATCAAAGGGGCACATAAAATGATGTTTTTCTCTCCACAAGGGCAGCCAGATTTAGAGAATTGGTTCTTTGAACTTGGACACTTAGTAAAAGACAAAAAAGAGTCTATCTTACTCTATTGTGCACATGCTAACCGCTCTAAATCTCTAGGAGAAGGACTTTCACAAATGGGATTTGAAAATGTCTATGAGCTTAAAGATGGTATAGAAAATGGCTGGATTAAAGCTGGAAAGAAAACTGTTAAATAACAAAGACGGTTAAATAATAGTATAATGCACCATGACTAAAAAGCAACCTACTAGAGAAAAGCTCCTAGATATTACCTTTGAAGAAGTATATGTACATGGGTATACTGCCACTTCTGTAGATACTATACTGAAAAAAGCAGGTATCCCAAAAGGCTCAATGTATCATCACTTTAAGGGTAAAAAAGAGCTTGTGCTTGCTATGGTAAAAGAGCGACTTTTCCCTAAAATGGATAACTTTTTTTGCTATGAAAAAAAAGAGGGTAGGTCTATCATGGATGGTTTTAGAGATACTTTTATCATTATAAGTAGAAACAAACCACTTGTAACGTATGGCTGTCCTCTATATCGTCTAATGGTAGAACTCTCTGCCACAGACAGTGAGTTTGATACACTGCTTACTAGCAAAGCGACACAGATGAAAGAGGGTATTCAATCATTACTACTTACAGGCATAGAGATAGGAGAGTTTAATGATACACTTGATAGTGAGACTTTCTCTGCATATATGTTAAATGCTGGATGGGGGATACTCTCCATTTCTCCATCACTTTCTTCTTCTAAACACTATCTAGAACAAAGTAACTATATACTAGAAACATTAGCACAATATAAAAACTAGACTAATAAGTCTAGCTTAAGTAAATTTCTTCTACACTATGACTAGACTAATTAGTCTAATCTATTTTAAAGGATCAAATATGTTTATGGTAAAAGAGAATTTAGCTCAAAATGAGAGACTTGAAAAGATATTTAAAAAGATAAAAGTTGTCTATGGAACAGTGCCACCTCAAATGAAATTTTTAGGTAATATTGAGGCTGATTATTTAGAAGAGTTTCTTGTGATGATACTCCGTATCGCCAAACATCCTCATATTGACCCTAACTTCTTTACTTTTTTACGGCTTCATATTGCTTTTAGAGAAGATTATGCCTATTGTAAGATGTTTAATACAAAGATGCTACAGAGTAAGGGGTATGCACAAGAATTACAAGAGGATGTGATAGCTGATGTATCAAATATTCCTTTTGATGAGAAACATAAATCTTTAGCTACATTTGCAATAAAAGCGATTTATGAAAGTAAGGTATGTATGCAAAGTGATTTTGATGCACTCTATGAGATGGGTTGGACACAAAGAGATGTTTTTGATGCCATAGAGCATGCAGGAACACTACTTAGAAATGGTAGGTTATTGACTGCATATAGTATCAAGGACTAACATGGACGTGACAAAAATCCCTTTTGCCAAACATATAGGCATAGAATATAAAGATGAGGGTACGCTTAAACTAGAACCCACATCGATAGTACAAAACCATATACAAAGCATACATGCTTCAGCTCAGTTTGCTTTGGCAGAGACACAGTCTGGGTTATATTTGCAAAAAGTATTTCCTGAGTATCTAGGTAAAGTGATAGGGATACTTCGTGGATCCACTGTAAAGTATAAAAATCCAGCAAAAACAAATATTTATGCGGTAGCAAATATAGATACTGAAGTAAGACAAACCTTTTTAAAACATATAGAACAAAAGAATAGAGCATCTATTATAATCAATGTCCAACTCAAAGATAATCAGAATACACTGATAATGGAAGGTAAATTTAATTGGTTTATACAAAAGATATAAAGAATAATTTACTTTTTATATTTTTTTAAAGATTAAGGTTATATAATGACTTTCATTTAAATTACATATGGAGAAACAATGAACAAAACATTAATTACACTGGTAACAGTAGGACTAGTAGCAACATCATCATTCGCAGTAGATACAACAGCATGTGCTGGTTGTCATGGAGCTAATTTTGAAAAAGCTGCACTTGGTAAATCTAAAATTGTTAAAGATATGACATCAGCAGATATCGTAACAGCACTTAAAGGATACAAAGATGGTTCTTATGGTGGAGCAATGAAAGGTGTTATGAAAGGTCAATCGGACAAACTTTCTGATGCTGATATCGATGCAATTGCTGCACAAATTACTGGTGGTGAAGCACCTAAAGCTGATGCAGCTAAAACAGAATCAAATGCTACAATGGCAGATAAAGTTGTAGATGCAGTAAAAGCAAAAGCAAGTGAAGCTGTTTCTACAGCAGTAGATGCTGCAAAAGCAAAAGCAACAGAAGCAGCTACTGATGCTGTATCTAAAATCGTTAAATAATACTATTTAACTTTTGTGGGGATTTCCCCACACTCTTAAAACTACACATATTCCTAATTAAAATATTTTTCTTCTTACTTCCCTTACAAAATTTAGAATTTTATGTTATAAAATAATAATTAAATAAATAATGAGGATAACTATGGATGATTCAATAAATGTACTAGGGGAACTTTTAGAACCATGTTCTTTAAAGCCACTAACAGGCTTTCATAGAGATGGGTCTTGTAATACTGGTGAACATAATCCTGCCGTACATGCAGTGTGTATATATGCGACTGAAGCCTTTTTAGAATATAGTAAAAAAGTAGGGAATGATCTCTCTACCCCTATGCCTCAATATAACTTTGTAGGTGTACAACCAGGACAAAGCTGGTGTTTAGGTGGTCACTCTTTTGTAAAGGCTGTTCATGATGGTATGGCACCTCAAATATTTATACATGCCACACATATAAAAATGCTAGAACTTATAGATTTAGATACACTTAAAAAATACGCAATAGATCTCTAATGTTTGAAGTAGCAGAGTACATAGGTATTATTGCTTTTGCAATGTCTGGTTTTTTTGTGGCAGTACGTTCTAAACTAGATTTTTTAGGCGTACTTATCTCTGTTTTTTTAACTGCATTTGGTGGGGGAATATTACGAGATATTATTGCTGACAAAACCCCTTATACTTTTACACATAACATACCTGCAGTTGTGGTTTTTTCACTAATGTTGATACTTATTGCATTTAAATTTCATAAAAGAGAAAGTATAGAGAATAAATATTGGTTCATACTGAGTGACTCTATTGGACTGGTGTCTTTTAGTATTACGGGAGCAATTATTGCCTTACAAGCAGAACTTAATTTTACTGGAGTACTTGCCCTATCATTTATTACGGCTGTAGGTGGAGGAATTATAAGAGATATTATCATTAATGAAGTACCCTTTGTCTTTAAGACAGGGTTTTATGGTACGGTATCTTTACTAGTAGGCATATTCATGTACTTACTCTCTATGTTTGGACTGATGACTTTTTATCCGATACTTGTAGTCTTTATAGTAGGGGTTAGTTTACGTATAATTGCTTACTATAAGAAGTGGTCAGTACCACTTCTATAATATTATTAGTTTATTTTGTACCATTACAATCAATTCGTATTTGTGAAATACCAAAGTGTTCAGAGGTATCAAGCATCAATATCTTATGTTTACAGTTTGGTTTATCTTTTAGATATAACTTATCATATGTTTTAAGTAGTTTATTCTTAAAATATACATTGTGTACTAAAATTTTACTTCCAAAAAATGCTGTTTTATCATCTACTAAATATGCATGATAGGTTTCATATTTTCTCTTTGTATATGGGTCACTAATATGATGTGCTTGATAAAAATGTTTATTTCTTGATAGCCAGCCACCTGGTAAAATCTCTTTATCATTCATTTGAATCCAACTCTTTTCATGGAAGAGATAATTTGTTGAAAAAACAGTAGTCACTTCATTAGATAAAGCTGTGGGGTAGACGATGGATACTTCACATACTTTGTTACTTTTTTTGATAAGCTGACGAGCTTCTTTTTGTAATGCTGTATTTTCATCAAAATAACGATATCCAAATTGTCCAGAAGCATAAAAATAAAAGGTATATGTGAATATAGCTAAGAAAATTATATTTATAATTCGATAAGACCTAAGACTTTCGAATAATACATATGCCCAAAGTACAAATAAGGGCACACTAACGCGATCAACATCACGTACAAATAATAATAGTACTACCCCGGCAACTAATAATGGAATGAATAATACTCTTCTATTTTTTATATTTATAAGTACAATAATTAGACTAATAACCAAAAGTAGCCAAACCCAATGTTTAAATTTATATGTAAATAGTAAATCATGAAGATGTATATTTTGAATTTTAGCTTTAAAGATATCTACTAAACTTGGACTAAGTGAAATAAGTTTTTTACTAGAGAATAACTCAGGATCCTGCCAATAACTTGCACGAATACAAAATACTTCTGAAGAAGATAAAGAATCTTTTTCTATATTAGCAACACCCATATCAACGATAGCTGACCTTGCTTTATTAAAAGCCAACCAATCAATATATTGGTGATCTTTATTTTGAATAACTAATGAAGATGTAACTAACAATATTAATGTTAAAAGTGTGAATATCTCTCTCTTTTTCATAACCAAATGATCACGTAAAATGAAATAAGACACAGCATAATATGGTATGAAAATCAGCATTATATCTATGCGTAACAGTGAAGCTAAAAATATAAATATAAAGGAGAGAATGAGATTTTTTCGTATTAACCCAATAGCACTTATCATTGTAGTAACAGTTAGCGTTGTAATAGACATATTAAACCAAAGGAATGTTAACCACATTAACATAAAAATAAATAAGATAGTTTTTTGTATGTAAGAGTCTAATTTAGCTATATAGTGTGCTATGAGATAAAAATTTAATGCCATAACTAAAGTAAGTAAACTACTATACCAAGAGAAAGAGGGGAAAAAGTCATATAAATGACTCATCACATAGGAGAGAGGATAACTCATTATGAGTGTCCCATATATCCCTTTTGCCCCCAGCATCCCACGAAGTGCCCAATCATCATTTAATATTAATGATGCATAACCATTTAAAATATATAGTACTGATAGTATAGTGAAAATAGTAAAGTAAAATATATGTTCTGAAAAATACTTTTTATACATATGATAGTGTTCCCTTAATTTGTTTATATTATAATTATTATATTAATATGTTAGGATATTATCAAAAATAATCTTCAAGTCTATCTATAAAATTGAATAATAAATACAATATAACCATGAATTTATCTAAAGAGTAGATTATTATCCAATTGATGAATTAACAGTATAGTTTTACACTACAAAAATAGTATAAACTCTACTTTTTAGAACACTTTTCTATCCAACATGGTTTAGGTGTTTTGTTTCTTATCGTACACTCATGTAGAGCATATTTTTTAGCTTTATATATTGAACTTTTTGTTGACCAACCTCTGGCACTATCTGAAATAGCTCTACAATAATACATAACTATTTTACGTTTAGCTTTTTGTATCTTTTTCTTATGCTTTTTTTTATTTTTGAGTAGAGTTTTTCGTTCTATCTTCTTTTTAGAAAGTTTATATTTTTTCTTTAAAAGCTTTTGTTTTTTTGTTATTATTTTCTTATTTATAACACTTTTTTTCTTTATAGTTTTTTCTGATTTATTTTTTAGTTTACTGATTGGTGTAATATAGGGCAATGCAATATTTACTTTTTTATTAAATTTAATATCATCTTCACGCACATAATAATTTTTATCTTGATACTTTACTTTATAGTATCTATCAATGAGTGTTTTATTGTCAAAATAACTTATAAGTTTAACTTTGTCTCCATTCATAGCTAAAAAACATGCATGGCTTATAGAGTGATAATAGGCCTTCACATTACTGAGTAGACGTTCCATACCATCAGCTGTTTGACATATTTTTGCATTATGTTTGAGATATTTAATTTTCTCTTTTAACTTTTGAATATGTTCTTTCTCTTTACATGACGATGTAGCAGCTGATTTAAATGTCTCATATCTTTCATATTTAGATGAGTAGTATCCTTGTAGTGTTTTATGTACAAAAGTTTCTCTACCATTTGGGCACGTAATCTTACTTTCTGAATAGCCATCATACTTCTGTGTATCGGTTACCATATAAGCAGACGTAACTGTACTTATAGAGAGTAGTATACCTATGATTAATAGTATTTTTTTATGCATTTTTTCCCTTTTTGCATGAATAATGATTGATATAAATTCTATCGCTAACCCTGTTAAATTGACCTTATATAAGTTAAGGGTACCGCTAATCTCTCATTTCAACATCTATATTTTTTTTCGTCGTAAGTATTTTCTCCTTATACCATTGTGTAGTCTCAATGTGAGGAAATGATTCTGTCATGATATCTAAAGGTGTTGTATCCCACTGTAAAGTATTTTTAGCCATATCCCAGCCACATTCACTCAGTACATAAGAAAATATTTGATTAATTAGCTTGTAGTCAGCTGTGCCATTAGATTTTTCATCAGCGAGTATACTTTTTACTAATTGTTTACGTATTTCTCTATTATAACTATTTTTTAAGGTTTCTATTATTTCTTGTTTTATCATGTGTGGATTTTATCATACTATGCTAAAATCCATATAAAAGAGGGCAAAACATGCAACAATGTTATTGTAAAAGTGGAAAAATATTTTCAGAGTGTTGTGAACCTATACTTAAAGTGCTAGAGATTCCACAAACTGCTTTAGCATTAATGCGTTCACGTTACTCAGCCTACTGTCTGGGAGATGTAAACTACCTACAGGCTACGACACATGATGTAACTTGGACAGATGAAGAGTTGAAGTTTATACAAGACTGGGCAGACAACAGCGAATGGCAACATTTGGAAATAGTAAATTTTTCGGAAGATGTTGTAGAGTTTAAAGCATACTATATTTTTGAGGGTAAACAGCATCTACATCATGAAAAATCTAGCTTCAAAAAAGTAAATGATATGTGGAAATATATAGATGGTGATATATACGAGGATAAAGTGACGTTCTTGCGTAATGAAAAGTGTATCTGTGGCTCTGGTACTAAATATAAACGGTGCTGTTTCAAGAAATTAGCAAATTAAAGTGCTATATTTCCTAAAGGTATCGCTTTTTTATCTGTATCCATACCATCATTTAGAATTTTCTCTTTCATTTTACTCACACGTGTGCTAAATCCAGGATGTGTTGCCATAAAATATTTCCACTCATCACCATCATCCATCCGCTCAAACATCTTGGTAGCATCAGTCACAGAACCATATGCACAATTCATTACATCTAACCCAAATTCATCAGCCTCTAATTCAGCTTTTTGAGAATATTTGGCATCCCCAAGGTGTAGTATATTATTTGCAGCCATACCAAAGTCATTTCCAATTAGCATACCAAACATACTAAGTACTAGTTTATAGCCCATTGTACGTAAGTGATCTTTATTTTTAAAGTGCCCAAATTCGTGTCCTATTATAAAAGCTAGTTCATTTTCATTTTTTACTTGCTTTATCATACCTTGTGTAACATAAATATTTCCACCAGGTGCTGCAAAGGCATTAGCTTGATTCTCATCTATGATATGTATCTTTATATCATAGGGTAAATGAGCACATTCAGATAATTTATCTGCAATGGTACTCAAATAGGGATTATCTTTTTGAGTTAGATTCATATCTATAGAGAGCATAGATTCTAGTTTTTTCTCTTGTGTCGGGGTAATAGTATCAACCGCATAATTAATAATAAACCCTAATAAAAAATAAGCAAGAGCCGCAAATAACAGTAAAGATATAGTTAATTTGAAAGCTAGAGCA
>Ga0256827_10003056_pt1 | contig 10678 bp, 4 predicted proteins | sample CV84metaG_FD_185977 | JGI IMG/M metagenome (GOLD analysis project Ga0256827, IMG submission 185977) | Hydrothermal vent microbial communities from East Pacific Rise, Pacific Ocean - CV84 | ecosystem: Environmental > Aquatic > Marine > Hydrothermal vents | place: Pacific Ocean: East Pacific Rise...
ATGTTTCTGTATTGCTCGAAGCACAAACTTCCATACTTTGCGATAGAGTTCCTGCAACAGAAATCAGACTAACGTGGACAACTGCAATTGTTGAAGTATCTTGTGCTAAAGTATCAAGTTTCACAATTGCTCTGAAATAAGTTGTTTCAGTCAAGTTATTATATTCAAGCGTATCGTGTGCCTGATTAATACTAATCCACGGACTTGCTCCACTTGTAGAATATTCCCAGTATTGCACATCGCCAACTTCACTGTTTAACACAAGCATTCCGTTGTTATTACCGTAACAAACTGTATCGTCGGGCAACTCTAATGTGCCTCCGTCTGATGTTTGCGCATTTGCTGATATTAAGCTAAACATCAGCAAAATAATTATTGGTATTTTTTTCATTTGCACCTTTTTATTAATTAACAAATGCAAAGCACCTTTGAGGTACTATGCATTTACTTATTTTTTCAACTTTATTAACTTTACAAACTTTCAACTTTATAAACTTTCTACTAATTATCGTATTTCACAATTTTAAATGTTCTAATCTTATCCCTTACAAGCATTCTATAAATATAAATTCCAGGTTGTAAGTCCTCGAAACTATACGATTTTAACAGATAACTTGCTTTTCCAATTTTTTCATTATAAATCATTTGACCATTCAAATTATACAAATATAAATCTACATCGGCCTGTTCGTTTAATTCAAGCTCAAAAATAAACCTACCATTATTTGGGTTTGGATATATCTTAGATGATAGTATCTCAAACATACTTTCCGGCTGAATTACAACTGAAGTATCATTTGGATTATACCATTTATTTGTTCCTTCTATATGTATTGTTTTTGAAATAGTATCTGAACAATAATTATTAGATACATTTAATAATACATTAAAATCATTTTCGATATAATAAATATGACTTGGTAAAGAATCTTCGCTTGTGACACCATCACCAAAATCCCAATAATAATTATTAGGTGTTGGATACGAAACATCAACAAACATTAGAGTATCTCCAATTTTTGCATCGGTTGGTGCAAGAAAATATGCTGTTATTGATAAATCTGAATACATTACAGATACCGTATCAGAAGTCAAACATCCGTAAGTATTTGTTACATCAACCCAATACATTCCCGAATCTGAAACTAAAACAGATTGATTTGTAGATGTAAAACCGTTATCAGAATTCCATAAATAATTATCGCCATCATCGCCTGCATCGAGTAAGGCATCTTGATTTGCGCATAAGAACTTGTTTGCTCCTAAATTAACTACAGGGCTTGGGTTTACATCAATATGAACAGTATCAATAAATACACAATTATATGAATTTGTTATGCTTACCCAATAATCTGCTGTAGCAGAAACACTAATTGTTTGAGTTGTTTCGCCTGTTTGCCACAGATAAGTGCTACCTGAATTCTCTGCATCGAGTGTAAATATTTCTCCGTTACAAATTGCAGTATCAGCACCTAAATCAACAAGCGGAGCAGGGTTTACAGTCAAATTAACAGTATCGGATAAAGAGCAATTGTTTCCTGCTGTAACTTCTACCCAATATTGCCCTGATGTGTTTGCCAAAAGAGTTTGATTTGTAGAAGCATCATTCCAAAGATAAGTTGAACCCGGATTTCCCGCATCTAAAACCAAACTACCACAAACTGTTGTGTCTGATGGAAAATTAAGAACAGGTAATGGGTTGAACACTACACTTATTGTATCGTAACTTGTACAAGAATTAGCATCGGTTACTGCTACCCAATATTCGTTCGCAGTGGTAACATTTATTGTTTGAGTTGTTTCAGCTGTTGACCACTCATAATCAGCTCCCGTATTTTGTGCATCAAGTGTAACAACAGTGCCATCACAAACAGTGATATCTGCACCTAAATCAACAATTGGTGATTGATGAATATTAACAACGGCAGAAGTATCACCTGTACAGCCCTGATTTGTAACAGTTACCGCATAATTGCCTGAGTTTAATACCAAAATTGTTCGAGTAGTTTCTCCTGTTGACCAGATATAATCAGCTCCCGGATATCCTGCATCTAAACGAATAGAATCGCAAGCATCAATAATATCGCCACCCAAATCTATTGTTACAGGAACCGATAAATAAACATAAGCAGAATCTACACTGCTACAACCATCGGAAGAAGTAACTGTTACCGAATAATCTCCATCGGAATAAACCGTAATTGTTTGCGATTGTGCATTTGTTGACCACAAATAATCCATTCCAGAATTTTGTGCATCTAAAACATAGGAATCGTAGCAATGATAAATTGTATCACCAATATCAACAAGCGGTGTTGGGTAAACAATTACATCTATATTTATTGTATCGGTACAACCGTAAACTGATGTAGCAATTAACTCAACATTAAAAGTTCCATCGTTTACATAAGTATAATTTGGATTATCTTCTGTTGATGTATTACCATCATCGAAATCCCACTCGTAGTTTAATGTTCCATCGTTTGGATAAGAATTATTTTGAAATACGCTTGCTTGTCCTTCGCAAACCGGCTGACAAACAAAGTTTGCTGTTGGGTTTGGATTTACATTTACAGTCTGATTTACCGAAGTGGCACAACCTGTTGATGATGTTACAAGCAAACTAACTGTGTAACTTCCTTGCGTATCGTAAACCTTATCAAAATCCATATCAGTTGATGAAGTTCCATCGCCAAAACTCCATTCGTAAGTAAGCACATCGGCAGGTGTAATTGTTGATGTATTAACAAAATGAGTAGTATCGCCAAGACAAACATCGTTATAAGTAAAACTTGCAACTGGACTTGGCGATATCACAACTTGTTTAGTGATAGTATCATTACATCCATTTTCGGTTGTAGCGATAAGTTGCACATCGTAAGTTCCATAGCTATCGTACATTATTATTGGATTTGCAGTTATTGAGCTCATTCCGTTACCGAAATCCCAAGTATAATTAAGAGAGCCGCTTGCAACAGTTGAAGCATTATGAAAAACAGATGAATTACCCTCGCAAACCTCTGCATCTTCGATAGTAAAATCGGCAGTACCCGGCGCATAAACCATTGCTGTTTGAGTAAGCGAATCGGTACAACCAAAATTATTTTGAATTGTAAGAGTAACATTATAAGAGCCGGTTCCAGCATAAGTATGAGTTGGATTTGTTAAAGTAGATGTATTACCATCTCCAAAATCCCAATCTTGGCTCATAATTGCACCTGCAGTTGTATTTGAAAAATCTATTGGTTCTAAATTACATACATTATTAAATGTAAAAGCAACCTCAGGCAAAGGATTTACCGTTAAAAGTTTTGTTGCACTAACATCGCAACCCGAATTTGAAACAGCAGTTAAAGTAACCGTATAATCTCCTGCAGTTAAATAAGCATGCGATGTTGCAGAATCTGTTACACTGTAACCATCGCCAAACTCCCATAAATAAGTCATAGGAGCACCCGAAGCATCAATTGTAGAAGTATTTGTAAAAGTAAAAGTTTCTCCTACACATTTATAACTACTTCCGTCGATTGTAGTAAATTCGGGGTGAGGAATAGAATCAAGCACAACCTGAATAGAATCTATTGTATAACAACCTTTTGGGTCGGTCACAGTTACAATATAATTTCCTTCTGTACTAACATAAATTGTTTGAGTTGTTTCTCCGGTATTCCATTCAAAATCAGAACCTGTATTCCCTGCATTAATTGATCCTTGACTACCAAAACAAACGTGCATTGTGTCTCCACCTAAATCTACAATTGGTGGATTATCACATTCTGCATCGGCAACAGTAATTCTCATTGGATTTTGTAAAGGTATAATCTCTGTTGTTGTAAAAGAGGAATCTCCTGCAACATCAACACTACCATATTTTTCTTCGTAATAATATCCGTTAGTTTCTGATGTCCAAACTTTAAAATCACTTTCAGTACAATTTACATCATCAAAATCCACACTATCTAAATAAGTAATTGAGATAAATGTACTTGGTGTATTTGTAGGATAAAGATTGTAGTATTTTTCTATACTTCCGTCAGTTACGGTAAGTTCTGATGTATGTCCACGTTCTATTTTTAAATCACCACCAATATCATCAAGTCGTAAACCTAAACCCAAATTATTTTGCGCTATATATTTATAAACAGGTAAATCTGACCAAACATAGCCACCTGTTTTACCAACAACTCGTGCAGTATCTTTTTCTTTATCGAGTAAACCAAATTGGTTATTATCAGAGTTATCTAGATATAAATCTTTTCCATTAAGATTTATAATTCCTTTTATAAAAATAACAGAGTCGGAAACTGTTATATTTTGACTTAAACGAAGCGAGTCGTTCTTTTCGAGGCGAATTTTATTGAAACGCACAGGATTTGTACCACCTATTTGTTGTAAAGTATCTCCAATAAAAATTACACGACCATCTTCTCCATTTTCGAATAAAGTACTTGTATGATTATTAATTATACTACCTTTAATATAAATATTGCCGGAATTAAAGATAGAACTATCATTGTTAAGAATTGTACCGTTAATATACATTGGTACTCCACTTACCAGTTTCATTCTGGATTTTCCTATTGTTAAAGTATCTTGTGCTTGCAAACCACCAATGATTCCGACTATCATTAGGTAGCTTGTAAATACTTTAATTGCAATATTTGTAATTTTTTTCATTGTATATTATTTTTTTACACTTTCAACTATATAAACTTTACAAATTTTTAACTCATTTAATTAATTCTCATTATATAATAAACTGCATAATATGGTGGACGATTTTCGTGAGCTTGGTCTCCTCCGGTATAATCAACATTTAATGTATGGTGATGAGATCCTGCACTATTGGTTGGTAAAAAGCCATTTGCATAAGGAGTATTATGTACCATTCCCGAACTACCATCTCCATCAGACCACATATCACTACCATGAGTACCATAGCTTCCTCCTCCTCCACTATCAATATATGCTTTGTGAGAATGACTACCAGTAGTATTTGTTGTTCCTGTATGATTATGACTAGGCATTTCAGCAATTGTCAAAGTATGAGAATTCTCACCTCCTGTATCTCTAACGGAATAAGAACTATCGGCACCTACAACAAATCTATCACGTAAATCTGGGGTACCATGTCTGCCATTACAAATAGCCCACCCCTCCATTTTTGAACCTACAATTCCTTTTCCTAAACCATCAAAAAGACCTGCTTTTGAGCCAGAATACATACCAATAAATCCAACAGGAACAGTTCCTCTTCCCCAAAAATTTGGTGCTGTTATACTATCTGTAGCAGTAGCTGTTCCTTCTATTTCGAGTTTTGATGTTGTACCTGCACCAGATCCAATTCTTACTTGTCCATCAACATATGCTCCATCTGTTGGAGCAGCTGTATTTGTATTTCCTACTGATATATTTCCTTTTACTGTTAATTTACTGTTTGGCGACGCTTCTCCTATTCCAAGATTAGAACCTGTCTCTACTGTGTCAAGAAACAAAATAGTTACATGTTCCGCATCAGAATTATCACTTGTATATTCTTTACGCCAATTATTTAATGCTACCCATTGATGAATGCTTATATCCCAAAAATAGAACCGCTTATAATTTGTATCATAAACCAATAAACCATCTGCTAATCCTGTTGCTGGCGGGCTTGCCTGCATTGCCTCGCGTTGGGTTGTTGTCATTGTTGGAATCAGTAAACCTTTGTTGTTTGCATTCAAATCAAGCACAGCCGATGAGTCGGGTGCAGTTGTGTTTATTCCTACTTGTGCAAAACCATTCAGAGTTATTGCTACTAATACGATTAAAAATGTTATAGTTTTCATATTTTCTTTTTTTATTGAGTTCTCATTATATAATACACTGCATAATACGGAGGTCTATTCTCATGTTTCTGATTACTTCCTCTATCATGATTTGTAACCGTAATTGTATGACTATGTCCTGGATCACTCACATAAGCACTTGACCAATAAGAATTTGGGTTTCCATTAGCTTCATCAATTTCATTTGAACTACCACTGTTTGAACCACCTTCTATTTGTAATTTTATGCCCGTTGTACTACTTGATGCAGTTGCTGTTACACCATGATTATGACTTGGCATTTCATCTACAGTTAATTCATGTAAATTCTCACCACCTGTATTTGTTACATCATATATTCTGTTAGTTTCTAAGTTTGCATCTTGATTATTTCTACCAGCTCCAACAACAAATCTATCAACTAAATTTGGAGTAGTATTATTTCCATTACAAATAGCCCATCCGTCCATTTTACTACCAACCACTCCATTTCCTGAAGCATCAAATAATGTTGCATCTACTATCCCTGAATACATTATTATTCCTCCAATTGGCGTAATTCCAAATCCTTTAAACTCATTAGCAGTAACAGTTCCTGTTATCATTGAATTGCCATCTACTTCTAATTTTTCTGTTGTTCCTGCACCTGAACCAATACGAACTTGCCCATCTATATAAGCTCCGTTTGCAGGAGCACCTGTATTTGTATTACCTACAGATAAATTTCCGTTTACAGTTAATTTACTATTTGGTGATGATTGTCCAATACCAACACTTGAATTATTTTCTAGAACTATTGAAACATGTTCATCATCGGTAGCATTACTAGTATATTCTTTACGCCAATTATTTAGAACAACCCATTTTGAAACATTAGTATCCCAAAAATAAAAGCGTTTATAGTCTATATCATAAACTAAAAGCCCATCAGCTAGACCAGTTGCAGGAGGACTTGCTTGCATTGCTTCTCGTTGTGTTGTTGTCATTGTAGGAATTAGCAAACCTTTATTATTTGCATTCAAATCTAGCACTGCTGACGAGTCGGGTGCTGTTGTATTAATTCCCACTTGTGCAAAACTGCTTAGAGTTATTACAACTAAACCGATTAAAAAACTTATTTTTTTCATTGTATTTTATATTTAATCACTTTCAACGTCTATACTAATTTCTTTTATTTCAGATTTTATTATCATACCCGTTTTTGCAAAAGCACGAACTTGATATGTATAAGTTCCTGATTTTTTTGTATTTATTTTTTTATCATTAAACTCTGTATCATTAATTAAACCTGTTAAAGGTTTTAATTGCCCTGCAAAACCTTCTTTTCTGTAAATCATATATCCTTTTATATTATTTAGGTTTTTAATTTTCCAAGATAGCTTTACTAGCTTTTTATTTTTATTATAGTTTACTTTAAAATTAGAGAAATCTTTAGAAATTTTTGCTGTATCAATTAAAATTGCTGAATAAAAATCAGAAAATTCGGAATAATTACCAGAAGTGTCAAAGGCAACAATAGAATACTGATATTCAATCGCTTTTTCGGCAAAAATATCGGTGAAAACAATAGATTTTTTTGAGATTGTACTTACATTAAGTTTTTCTTTTTTATTTACTGTATCATTTTTTGCTTTTCTATAGATATCGTATCCAGCAAGATCAGGTTCAAAATTTTGGAACCATTCTATAATTAATTTATCTCCATCAGCTTTAGCCGATTTTATTATTGGTTTCTTTGGTGGAGTTACATCTGGCATACCAATTACAGCAAAGTCTGAATAATCACTTCTGTTATATGAGGTATCAACAGCTACAACTCTATAATAAAATTTATTTCGTGCAATTTTTGGTAATGTATCGCTAAATTTATTTTCTGTAATTGGATCAGGATTAATTAATACATAGTTGCTTTCATCAGTCTTACTAATTGTTCTGTACACAAAATATCCTTTTAAATCACTATCTTCACTTGCTTTCCAAAAGATATTTATTACACCTGTATCGGCAGTACAAATTACATTTGTTGGAGTTGTTGGAGGAAATACATCAGTAATATCAACAGGACGAACATAAGAAAATGCTTCGTTACCTGCTGTATCTATACTTGAGACCTTATAGTATTGAACTCCAACATCGTCAACCTCATCGCTAAAACTTCTATAATTTTTATCAATTAATTCTTTATTAATTTTCACAAACCCATCAGTTTTAGACATGGATCGATATACATTAAATCCAGCCAAATCAGGTATTACAGGACTTTCCCAAAATAATTTTACATTTACACCTATAACATTAGCATTAACAGAAGCTGGTGCTCTTGGTGGTACCTCATCTTTAATTACAGCTACTAATTCTTTAGACATTTTACTTTCTTGTCCAAAATAATCGATACCTACAATATTATAATAATACACTTCTCCTATGTTCATTGTATCATCATTAAAATTATATTCTGGATATTCACCTTTTTCGTTTTTAGCAACTATAATTGCTTGTTTTGTAATTCTTGTTTTTGCTTTTCCTTTTTCGTTAGAACGATAAACATAATAACCAAAATATTTGTTAGAATTTGGATTCCATGCAATTAAAGGAATATGATCTTTTACATCAATCCTGCAAGAATCAGGAGAGTTTAATTTTTCAAAATTATTATAAGAAATTTTATCAGATACCCCTAGAGTTTCCCCATTTGTATCTGTAATTTTATACTTGTATGATTTTCCTTTTACAGCAGTTTTATCATAGTATTGAATACCAAGAAAATCAGCAAATTCGGGATATTCTACTGATTTTATCATAACAATTAAAACAACAAATCCATTTAAATCTTCCGGTTTACCGGAAACAGAATTCGCAATTGCATAAAATGCCTCATCTTTTGCAAGAAGTGATTGAGGAATTTTAGATTTTTTATTAATTGGCGATGTATTTAATTTCTTCCAATTTTCACTATTAGCATCAGCTCTATAAATATCAACAGCATTTGCTGTAAGAACTTTTTTACCATACCATTTAACAATAATTTCATTATTATTTTCTGATACACTCGAAATAACTTTTACCTTTTCTTGTGCGTTGGCACTTAATGAAAAAATAAATGCTACAATACTTATATATTTTATTAATCTATTCATTCTTTTATAAATCTACATCAACAGTAAAATCAACATCTGCAGTAACAACATCTAAAAACTCGGCTCTACCATGGACTCTGCCATAAATATTTTGTGGATCGTGTTTATATCTAAGTGTTCCGTCAAGAGAAACACTTGCTACAGTAAAACTATGTTCCCCACATAAAGTTCCATCTGAATTAACTTTTAAATCAGCATGAAAACCTGCATTAAATTCTGCTTCATCAAGATAAAAATCAGGTTGATAATTAATCTTAGCATAGATATTTGCGTAGTATCCCATACTTGCTTTAACACTTAATTCACAACCATCACATGGTTCGAAACTAACTCTTAAACCTTGCTCAAAACGGAAACCAAAACCGGCAGCAATAGTATTTGGGGTAAAATCGAAGAAACCTTCGTATCGTATTGGTCCATATTTACAAAACTGTTGAACTATAACAGGTTCGTCTTTTGATGCGAGATTAATATGAAAATCTTGATCGCTAATATCCATATGTAAATGTCCGTGAGCACACATCATAGGACTTTTTGCTTCGGCAAAGAAATCACCCACAAATTGATTTTCGGAAGGTGTGTATGATAAACAACCTAAACCAACTGCAAATGGATCTAACAATCCACCTGGCACGTTAACATAAGTTGCATCAAGTTGCAAACCTATTTGGTCTAATCCACCAGAATTATTAAAAGTCATTTCCATTGAACCAGATGCCCCAAGAACAATACCTGATGTTGGATTATCAATAATATCAATTCCTAAGAATGCGCCATAAGAAACAGATGGATCAATATCATAAGATACATTTATTTCTCCATCTCCATAAGTTAAGTCATCAGGTAATTCAAAATCAGGAAAAGCAGCATCAAAATCAAAATCAGGAATATCAGGAATAAATTTACTCCAATCAATTGGCCAAGGTAATGCTGGCAATTCAGGAACTCTTAAATAAATATACCCCCAATCAATATTTGGATATTGCATTACTAAGTTACATAAACCACCATCAGGAAATTGCTCGCGTAAACTCGGCCAATTAGCTTCAGGATATTCAGCTTCTACTACTGCCCAATCAATATCTGGTTCTAAATCACTAAGAACTGAATATTTAGGAGATGGCAACTCACCAAGAACTTTATTTAAAACATATTCAGACACATCGCAAAGACTTGGAATAGTAGGCCAATGTAAATCTATATCACATAAATCAACCCATTGTAAACCTTCGTAGTTTTCTTCTTCTAACCTTTCATTCCAATCAATCTCTGGAAACAATCGTGCAACACGTGCATAATTAAAATCATCTCCATTTTGCAAATCGTAAGCAATCAACATTGTATTTAGTGCATCTTCTGCATTAGGGTCATGATTTTTAATATATTCAACAAGTTCTTGAATATCATTTATATCAATAGTTTCTAAAATTGCAAAGAATTCCTCTTCACTCATTTCATCAAGTAAATCTTTCTTTTGATTATTATCAAGCAATCCGAGGAAAGTTTCACAACTAATTTCTGGTAATTCTGGTAATTCTGTTAAATCAAAATCATAACCACTACCAGGTTCTTCAATTTCGGCAAAATCCATATTACAATTAACTCCAACAGGAACTTTATTTTTCATGTGATGATAAAGCCTTCCTGATATACCTGTTAATCTAATATATGGACCGATTGGAATTCCCTGAGTTTTTTTCTTATCTAATTTTTTAAGTAATTGTTGTTTCTTAG
>Ga0256827_10003057_pt1 | contig 10677 bp, 9 predicted proteins | sample CV84metaG_FD_185977 | JGI IMG/M metagenome (GOLD analysis project Ga0256827, IMG submission 185977) | Hydrothermal vent microbial communities from East Pacific Rise, Pacific Ocean - CV84 | ecosystem: Environmental > Aquatic > Marine > Hydrothermal vents | place: Pacific Ocean: East Pacific Rise...
TAAGATGCTTCTTCACTTGATCTGGTCCTGTACCACAGTTGAACCCAAGTGAGAGGATATCAAAGGGTTCTAAAATAGTTACAATAGTGGTAGCATCTGTACCAATAAGCATACTTCCACTAAGCTCTATGGTTACCGATACCATAATAGGTAGTTTTACCCCTCTACTCTCATTTGCATCTTCACAAGCATGTAGGGCAGCTTTAATTTGTAATGGATCTTGACAGGTCTCTAGTAAGAAAATATCACAACCACCATCAATAAGCCCCTGGGCTACAATTTTGTAGCCTTCATACATCTCATCATAATGTATATGTCCAAGACTTGGAAGCTTTGTTCCCGGACCTATGGAACCAAGTACAAAACGTGGTTGTTCTGGAGTAGAGTACTCTTCACATATCTCTTTTACAAGTAAAGCACCTTTTTTAGATAGTTCATAAGCACGTTCACCCATATTATACTCATCAAGTACCCATGGCATCGTTCCAAAAGTATTAGTTTTAATAAGATCTGCTCCCGCCATGGCATATCGTTTATGTATGCGTTTAAGTAACTCTGGTGCAGTATCAATAAGAAGTTCATTACACCCCTCTTGATCTTGACCCTTATCACATATCCATGCTTCTGCTGGTACTTCTAAGTCTTGTATCTGTGTACCCATAGCACCATCTATGACTAAAATACGCTCTTGTAAAAGTGATTTAATTGTTTCTGTAATAGACAAAAAACTTCCTTATGGTGATTTCTAATAATAATATGGTATTGTAACCAAAATATTATTTACAAGGATAGCTAAAAACATGGGAAAAACAATTAAAAACATTATTACTGGTAATTCAATTACCAAACCTGATCCTATTGATATTGAAATTCTATTTGATGGTGGAGTAATGATTACCGAAACAGATACTGCTGGAATTATTACCTATGCAAATCGTAATTTTAGGCAAATGACTGGTTATTCAAAAGAGGAACTAATTGGTTCATCTCACAGCATAAATAGACATCCAGATATGCCAAAAGCTGCATTTGCAGGGATGTGGGAAGTCATTAAAGGTGGAAACTATTGGGAAGGTCTTGTAAAAAACATGAATAATGAAGGGAAATACTATCTTGTTGAAGTTTGGATTAAACCAAAATTTGATGAAAACAGTAAAATAATAGGATATATCGCTGGACGTAAGATTCCTGATAGAGACAGAATGAATGCTGCATTAGAGTTATATAAAGAGATGGTAGCTGCCGAATAGACAGCATACTCTTCTCTACTTTTTAGATTTTTCTATTTTTTAAAAGTCCAGATATTTTAGCTTGTATCTTTAGCCATATTTTATGGTCTATAGCAGGAAAACCAGCATAAGTTTTTCCACCTTTAAGAGATTTGGTTACACCACCTCTTGCTGCAATAGTTGCAAAATCACCGATCTCCAAATGTCCTGCTGTTGCAGATTGTCCACCCATAACTACATTACGTCCAAGCTTTGTTGAACCTGACAAACCAACATGAGAAGCACAAAGTACATGCTCCCCTACATCACAATTATGTCCTATTTGAATAAAATTATCTAATTTAGTACCTTTGCGAATATAAGTAGTACCAAAAACTGCTCTATCTACAGCACAATTAGCTCCTATTTCGACATCATCTCCAATAATAACATTACCATTTTGATAAATTTTAATATGCTCACCCATTTTAGTATGTGCAAATCCATATCCATCACAACCAATAACTGTACCAGAGTGAATGATACATCTCTCCCCCAACTCTGTTCCATGATAGAGTGTAACATTAGGATGCAACAGTGTATTAGACCCTACCGTCACATTATCACCAACATAACAACCTGCTAAAACAGTTACGTTATCACCGAGTGTAACATTTTTACCAAAACGTACCCGTTTATCTATATCACACCCCTCACCCATAGCTGGATGACCACCTTTACTCTCTAGTTTATGAGCAAAAAACTTTGAAGCCAATGCTAATTTCAAATAAGCTTCATCTGTTATAAGAGGAATGGTAGCAGAAGGTAGTAGTTTTGCATGCTCTTCATCAATAAAAACAGCTCCTGCTTTTGTATTTGTCAATTGTGAAGCATATTTACTCTCAGTAAAAAAACTAAGTTGCGTAGATGTTGCTTCAGTTAAAGTATGAATGCCATCTATGTCAATGTCATTACCTCTGAAATCAATATTTAATTCTTGTAAAATTTGGGAAAGTCTGTAAGTAGTCATAATTATCCTTGTAAGGTAAATTCAAGCTATTAAGCTAAGCCATTTCTACAAAAGGAGTAGGGGTTTTAACCCCGTTTAACGGGACTAAAGTCCCTACTCCAAATTTTTATAATACCTTTAACTTAATAATATTGTATTGTGGTTTTTTAACCCACCATTTAATTAACGTTCTATAGCAACAACACCACCACGAACAATTTCACATGGATTGTAACGTTGTGATGCTTCTATGAAATGTTTTATACGTTTAGGCTCATCTGCAACCTGTGCAATGACCATCTCTTTACCAACATTTACAATACCACCATTATATGCAGCACATAAAGCGGAAATATCAGAAAGATTTTCTGCTATAGGAAACTTTACCAATACCATCTCTTTTTCAACCATCTCCTCATGCTCAATTACTTTATAGACAGGAATTAATTTGTGAAGTTGTTTAGTAATTTGCTCCATTACTCTACTTGAACCATAAGTCGTAATAGTAATATGTGACATATCACTCTCCGGAATAGGAGCAACAGTCAAAGATTCAATATTGTATCCACGACCTGCAAAAAGTGCTGTAACACGTGCAAGTACAGAACTCTCATTCATAACAACAACAGAGATAACACGTCTTTCATTTGTAGAATTAGTCATTATTTCTCTCCCTCATTGCTTGAATTTTTTTGAGGTAGCATCATATTGAACAGTGCACCTCCTGATGGAACCATCGGAAGAACATCTTCAAAACGGTTTGTCTGTACATTCATAAAACAGACTCTATCCTGTTCAATAGCATCTTTAAGAGCTGCATCAAACTCCTCTTTAGTAGTAACATCATATCCGATGCCACCACAAGCTTCAGCTAAAGCTTTAAAGTTTGGCTGAAAACTTAAATCTGTTTCAGAATAACGTTTTTCATAAAAGAAAGTTTGCCACTGTCTTACCATGCCTAAAAAATGGTTATTTAAAATTACATTAATAACAGGTATTTTATACTCAGCTGCTGTAACCAACTCTTGCATATTCATTAAAATAGAGCCATCTCCAGTTATATTTATAACTGTTTTTTCAGGATGAGCCCTTTTAGCACCAAGTGCTGCTGGGAAACCAAAGCCCATTGTTCCAAGACCACCAGAGTTTATCCATTGACGAGGTCTGTCAAACGGATAATGCTGTGCTGCCCACATTTGGTGTTGTCCAACATCAGAAGTGATAATAGCATTTTCACCAAGTAGTTCACCTAAACGTTCAATTGCCCATTGTGGTTTTATAACATCATCAGAATCTACATAAGATTGAGGATGCAATTCATCATATCTATTTAAAATTTCTCTCCATGCTTGATATCTATCAGGGTTCACATCATCAAGAAGTGGTATCATTTTTTCAAGTACCTGTGTTATATCACCAACAATAGGATAATCTACATCAACAAGCTTACCAATATTGGCAGCATCTATATCTACATGAATAATATCTGCATATTTTGCAAACTCTGAAAGTTTACCTGTAACTCTGTCATCAAATCTAGCACCTAAAGAGATAACTAAATCAGTCTCAGACATAGCCATATTTGATGAATAATTACCATGCATTCCAAGCATTCCAAGAAGAAGTGGGTTTTTAGCACCCATAACACCTCTTGCCATCAGTGTCTCAACTGCAGGTATTTGTGTTTTTTCACTTAACTCACGTACTAAATCAGTAGCATTAGAGAGAACAACTCCTCCACCGATATAAAGTAGAGGTTTTTTAGCATACTTTATCGCTTCGACTGCTTTTTCTATCTGTCTTTTATTACCTTTATATGTTGGCTTATAAGAGGGAATATCAACAGAATCAGGATACTTAAACTCACCAATATCTACAGTAATATCTTTAGGAACATCTACAAGTACTGGTCCAGGTTTTCCAGATCTTGCAATGTAAAATGCCTCTTTAAGTACACGAGGTAACTCTTCGAGTGAACGTACTAAAAAGTTATGTTTAGTACATGGTCTTGAAATACCAACGGCATCTATCTCTTGAAATCCATCTGTTCCAATAAGAGCAGAAGGTACCTGCCCAGAGATGACAACCATAGGGGTAGAATCCATATATGCTGTAGCTAAGCCCGTAACAGCATTGGTAAACCCAGGTCCTGAAGTTACCATAGCAACCCCTACTTCACCTGTTGCTCTTGCATATCCATCTGCTGCATGAACAGAAGCCTGCTCATGACGGTTCAAAATATGCTCAAATCCATTTTGTTTATAAATTTCATCATAAACGTGCATGATAGCACCACCAGGGTAACCAAATACTGTTGTTACACCCTCTGCTATAATTGCTTCACACACCATTTGTGCACCATTCATTTGCATGGTTTACACTCCATTATTTTTATTTTTATTATTTGGATTATATCAAAATATTATTAGATATATCACTTTTCAAAAGTTTAATCAGACAATTTTACTCTTTTAACTTGATTATAATCATTAAAATGTAACATATTTTAGACTATACTTTTTCAATGAATTTAGATTTTACACAAGCAATAGAAATTGCAAAAAACATTTACTGGGTCGGAATGTATCTTAAAAATGACCCGTTCCAATGTCATCCCTACTTTATAAAAAATGGTAACGAATCTATCTTAATTGATCCGGGATCCATGCTCGAATTTGATGCCGTTATAAAAAAGATAAATAGCATATCTTCCATGTCAAATATAAAATATATTATTTTACATCATCAAGATCCTGACTTAGCTGCATCGGTACCAGAAATGGAAAAGCTAATAAATCGTAATGACTTACGCATCATTACCCACAGTCGTATGGTACCATTGGTTAAACACTATATGATTAAGTCTGACTATTATGAAATAGATAAACATAAATACAAACTTGATAGTAATAATATACATTTAAAATTTATAACAACACCATATTGTCACTCCCCTGGTGCATTTGTAAGCTATGAACCTTCAACAAAAATACTTTTTTCTGGTGATATATTTGGAGGTATTGAAGAGTCTTGGGAATTTTATGCTGGTGATGACTATTTTGAAAAAGCAAAGCAATTCCATGCAGAGTATATGCCTAGTAGAGATATTTTTAATTATGCACTCTCTAAAATAGAAACACTAGATATTAACCTCATTGCACCTCAACATGGCTCCATTATTGAGAGAGAGAAAATTCTTCCAATTATTAAACAGATGAAAGCACTAGAGTGTGGTTTATATATTGAAAATGGATACAGAGATGAACTTATATATACCATTGAAGAGTTAAAGAAAAAAGATCTTGCTCTTGTAGCATCATTAAGTGAATTAAAAGAGAAAGAGAAGCTTCTTTTTCAAAAAGCCAAAATGGCAGATATGGGAGAGATGTTAGGGAATATTGCCCATCAATGGCGACAACCTCTAGCAGTGAATAATACAATTATCTCTATTTTAAAAGAAAAAAATGAGAGAGAGATTCTTCAATCTGATGAACTTGCCAAAAAACTAAGAGAGATGGAAAATAGCATACAATATATGTCACGTACTATAGATGATTTTATGCATTTTTACCACCCAAATAAAGAGAAAGATATTTTTTCTCTATCAAAAGTTGTTGAACATGCACTAGAAATTACCCATCCTATGCTTAACAAAGCAGATATTGAAATTCGTTTTCAAAGTAGTGAAGGGTTTTATGTAAATGGTTATATGAATGAGTATATGCAAGTACTTATCTCCATTTTAACTAATGCAAAAGATACCCTATCTCAAAGAGAAATAAAAAATGCCTATATTAAAATAGACTTATATGAGACAGATGAATCTATTTTACTAATTATTGGAGATAATGCAGGAGGTATAGAAAAAGAATATATACATCGTATTTTTGACCCTTACTTCACAACAAAACATAAATCTATGGGTACAGGATTAGGTCTTTATATCTCTAAAATGATCATTGAAAAAAACATGAATGGGTTACTAAGTGTAGAAAATGGTCATGATGGTGCGATTTTTAGTATAACAATGGAGAAAACCAATGAATAATACAAAAATATGTGATATTTCCATATTAATTGCAGAAGATGAAGAGCAACTTCTAAATTCTATGCATGAATATTTAGAACTTTTTTTTAAAAATGTATATACAGCTCAAGATGGACAAACAGCTTATGAGATTTATAAAAAAAATAGACCAAATATTATAATTTCAGATATTAACATGCCTCATCTTGATGGTCTCTCTATGATAGAAAAGATCCGTAAAAAAGATTTACAAACAAAAATCATCATCACTACGGCACACTCAGAAAAAGATAAACTAATGCAAGCTATTGAATTGCATTTGGTAAAGTATTTGGTCAAACCTGTTCAAAGTGATAAACTTAAAGAGCTTTTACTCTCCCTAGTAAATGAGTTAAGAGGGAAAAGAGATTATATCTATCTAAAAGATGAATTTTACTGGGACAAAAGAAAAAAAAGACTCTTTCATAAGGTAGATGAAATTGATTTAAAACCAAAAGAACAAAAAGTACTTGAGCTTCTATGTTCCCGTACAAATCAAAGTACTTCAGCTATAGATATTTACAACTATTTATACAAAGATCAACCTAAACGAGACTTCTCCTCGAATGCTATAACCTCACTCATGAAACGCATAAGACAAAAACTCCCAAAAGAAATTATAAAGAGTGTTTATGGTGTAGGGTATATTTTACAGACAGAATAGGAACTTCAAACTAATTTGAGGCTAAATACATTTTACTATTGACATACATCCAAGGCAACACCTTCTCTCAAACCATCATCAATGACAATACAAGATTTAAATTCAACAATATCAAACAGTTTTTTATATATGAGTATTCCTGCTGCAATGAGATCTGATCTTCCAACACCTACAGTTAATTCTCTCTCGTTAAGTGGCATAGAAAGTAGTTTTTTCAAGTAAAAATTTAACTCATCTTTTCTAAGGGAGGTACCATTTATCTTTTTTGGATTATAACTATCATAAGTCTGCCCTAGTTTCATGGCTGCAATAGTTGTTGCTGTGCCTGCTGTTGCTACAAAAGAGTTTACTTTTCCATTTTTGGCATAAACTTCACTAGAAAACATTTGCATTTCAAGCATCTCTTTAGTGAGTGATGCTTCTATGCTATCAAGATTTTTATAAGTTTGTGCAATAGTTACTATGCCAATAGGAAAACTTTTAGATATTACTCTATTTGGGTAAGAAAAAATAAGTTCAGTAGATCCACCACCTATATCTACAAGTACAAAAGTGTTAGATACATAATGCAATTTAGCCAATCTATATTTCACAGCAAGCAGTGTTAATCTTGCCTCCTCTTCTCCACTAATTATACTAAAAGAGACATCTACCTCTTTTTTAATTCTATTTAGCACATCTTGTGAATTTAAAGCACGTCTCATAGCTTCGGTTGTAACAGCTTTAACACTTTCATTTGAAAAATCTATTTTCTCTTTTGCCTCTTTTATAGCATAAATTATACGGTCAACTGCTTCATGATGAATAACACCTGTACTCTCCAACATATCTGCAGTTTTAACAATCTTTTCAAAATCAGCAATAAATTTTCCACTCTGAGTATCGAACTTAACTACACGTAATGTATTTGAGCCCAAATCAATAGCTATCACAGTATCCCCAATTTCTCATTTCTCATTTCTCATTTTACACAGTAACTAATGTTCTTCCCTAAAAGCAAAACCACCCTCTTTTAGTTTCAAACGTATCATCTCTTGATGCTCTTCACCTTTAGTCTCTAAGGCAACAGAAACATGTGCATCTCCAAATTTTAAGTCTATTGAAGTTCTATCATAACCAATTTGAACAATATTTGCTCCAATATCTGTAAGAATTTGCGTAAATGACTGCAATGCCCCCGGTTTATCTATAAGTGTTACTATAAGCTTCATTTTCCGTGCAGACTTCATAAGACCTTTTTCAATAATAAGTGATAGCATAGTTACATCAATATTCCCACCACTTAACACTACACCTACTTTAGATCCTTTTGGCAAATTTAACTTTCCATGTAAAAGAGCAGCAACACCTACAGCTCCTGCACCCTCAACAAGTACTTTCTGCTTTTCTAGTAAAAAAAGTATTGCTGAAGCTATCTCATCTTCACATACAGACTCAAAACTATCAACATTCTTTAAAATATACTCCAGAGTAATAGGTGAAGTATCACGTACTGCTATTCCATCTGCTATGGTTCTTACCGAAGTTGTATCAATGGCTCTCTTCTTGTCATAAGAGTTTTTCATAGCAGGTGCACCTTCAGCAGATACAGCTATGATTTTTACTTCAGGCCTTAAAGCTTTAATGGCAACAGATATACCAGAAATAAGACCACCCCCACCTACAGGAACAACAACAGCGTCAAGAGTTTCAACCTCTTCAAACATTTCCAAAGCAACAGTACCCTGCCCTGCCATAACTTCATCATCTGTAAAAGGGTGTACAAAATCATAATTGTTCTCTTTGCCAAATGTAACTGCATAAGCATAAGCTTCATCATAATTTGAACCATGCAAAATTACTTTTGCCTCTAACTCCTTAACACCCTGTACTTTTGTTAATGGTGTAGATTCAGGCATGACAATAGTTGCATCTATGCCAAAATGTTTTGCTGAAAAAGCAACACCCTGTGCATGATTTCCTGCAGAAGCTGCTACAACTCCTCCTCTGTTTCCTGCTTCTACTAAAGTTGCAATACGATTAAAAGCACCTCTCAGTTTAAATGCACCCGTACGTTGCAAATTTTCTTTTTTAAGATACACTTCATATCCACTTATATCACTCAAAATCGGTGCATAAGCAAAAGGTGTACGATGTACTACATTTGAAACTCTTTTATATGCTTTTTTTATACTGTTTAAGTCTAACATCTATTTTCCTGTCTAAAATTATGCGAAATTATATCACTTATGATTTAAGGAGCGTAGTAAAAACACTTCAATCTCTTCAGAAGAGCCTCTAAATATAATTCTATCTCTATTCTTTTCTATCTGATAATCATACATGGGATCATAATATTCCACTAACAAATAAGATATCCACTCTTTATATTTTTCAAGTGATGTACTTTTTTTCTGTATGCTAAAGGCATCATCAAAAATTTGACACACAATTTTGTAGCGTTCACCACCCAATCTTCGTTTTATTCTTAACATTGCTGAATGCATATTTTCAAACCAATGCTCTAAAAAATCTTCTTCATAAGCTTCTTGATAACTTTTTTGTGCTTTAACAATGTATTCATCAAAAGTAATCTCTATTCTATCTTTTGTAGATGTTTCAAGTATAATTAATGGAGCCAAAGAGAGATATTTTGCCAATGTTACAGGGACATAAAGAGAACCTATATACTTCCCTTCATCCTCAAAAATCAAGGTATCTAACCCTCTCTCTAATTTTTGTATTAATTCATATGCTAAGGCATTTTCAAATGCTATTTGTGTAGGTTGTGCTATAACTTTTCTACCAAATGAGGAACCTCTATGATTTGCTAAACCCTCTAAATCTATGGTATTATTAAATCTATTCAAAAGTATGGTTTTACCTGAACCAGTTCTTCCACCAATGACATAAGCTTTAAATTGCTCAATAGAATGTTCTGTCTCATTCATCAAATAACTTCTAAAAGCTTTATACCCACCTTCTAATCTATCAATCTCATGATTTCTCTCTGCTATCCACTCTTGTGAAATTTTAGAGCGTTCACCACCACGGAAACAGTATAGTTTTGTAGTAGGATTAAGATACATAAAATCAAGCCATGCCTCTACACGGGAATTTTTAACTTCACCTTTTACCAATGAGTGACCAAACTCCACAGCTGCTTCATTACCCTCTTGCTTATATTTTATTCCAACAAGGTGCCTCTCTTCATTAAACATAAGTGGTAAATTTACTGCATTAGGGAAAGCACCTTTTTCAAACTCAACAGGGGCTCGTACATCTATAAGTGGAGTATTGTTCACAACTATATCTCTAAAATCACTGCTTTGGCTAAAATTTGACATCATACTCCCTTTAATTATAATATTATAGCACCAAGATTTAAGTTTGACATTATCTTTCGATTGTTATCATTCAAGGAAACAATACAATTATATAAGGATTCAACATGGAATGTGAAATGCCACTTATTAACAGCAACCCAGAAGAGATGAAAGAGATTTTTGAAAATGTAAAGACTATTGCCATACTTGGTCTCTCACCAAATGAGAACAAAGCTAGTAACATGGTTGCAAAATATTTACAAAATGCAGGATATAAAATAGTTCCTGTATATCCTAAAGAGGAGACTATTTTAGGTGAAAAAGTATATCGTTCACTTGCAGAAATTCCATTTGAAGTTGATATGGTAGATATTTTCAGAAAACCCGCTGCCTTTGATGCCGTAGCAGATGCATGTATTGCACGT
>Ga0256827_10003058_pt1 | contig 10677 bp, 10 predicted proteins | sample CV84metaG_FD_185977 | JGI IMG/M metagenome (GOLD analysis project Ga0256827, IMG submission 185977) | Hydrothermal vent microbial communities from East Pacific Rise, Pacific Ocean - CV84 | ecosystem: Environmental > Aquatic > Marine > Hydrothermal vents | place: Pacific Ocean: East Pacific Rise...
CTTATACTTTCATTTATTTATTTGTTTTTATTATTGAATTGATAAAATCAAATATTGATGTAACAAGGAGAGTATTATCTCCTAGTTTACCTATTAATCCGGGTATTGTTAAGGTTAAAACCAAACTTAAGTCAAAAATGGCTCGTTTGATTTTAGCAGATTCAATAACACTTACACCGGGTACATTTACTCTTCAGGTAGAAGAAGACACATTTTACATCCATTGGATTGATGTAAAAGATACAGATGTTGAGAAAGCTACAGAAGATTTAGTTAGAAAATTCGAAAAATATTTGGAGGTGCTTTATGATTAATGCAGAAACTATAGTTTATGTAGCAGTAGCTATTATGATGTTAGCTATGCTTTTAGCAACGGTCAGATTTGTAAAGGGACCATCTGTTGTAGATAGGGTAGTTGCTTTTGATTCATTAACAATAACATCATTAGTAATAATTAGTGTTATTGCAGCATTGAGTAATAGAATGATTTATTTTGATGTAGCAATTGTTTATGGATTGTTAAGTTTTATAGGAGTAATAGTAGTAGCTAAATATATACAGAAAGGATTGTAAATATGGATACAATAAAAATAATAGGAGCAATAATGCTTGTTATGGGTGCATTTTCTCTATTGGTAGCTGCAATAGGTTTGTTACGTATGCCCGATGTTTATAACAGAGTTCAAACAGGTACTAAAGCATCTACTTTAGGAGCAATAGTGTCATTTATAGGAGTAGGGTTATTTAAATTTGACAGTTGGTCAGATGGAAATTGGATAGGAAGAGTTATTATACTTATAATATTTATTCTTTTAACAAATCCGGTTTCTTCTCACGTTTTAATGAGAGCTGCTTATTTTATGAAAGTTCCTCTTTGGGAAAAGACTAAAGTAGATAAGCTTAAGGTAGATATTGATAATAATGTAGTAAAGGAGCCAGAAAATGAATAAAGAAATTCTATTTATAGGTATAGCAATAGTAATAGGTATAGTAAGTATTGTATTTTCATTTGTTGCTATACATAATAAAAAACTATCTGTAGCAGTTATTTCTGCAGGAGTAGTGAGTTTATTTGCTTCTGTATTGTATTTATTGATGGCTGCGCCAGATGTAGCAATGACAGAAGCTTCGATAGGAAGTGGATTATCAACATTGATATTCTTTTATGTGTTAAACAAAATAAAAAAATCAGATGCTTAGAAACAGTTTATTAGCTTTAGTCATTTTGGCTTTAGGGTATATGTTCTTAAATGTATACACTACATACGATACGAGAACAGATTTATCTGCTACTATGAATAGTGGAGAGACAATAGCTCAGCATTTTGCATCAAAAGGAGCTCAAGAAGTTGGAGCAGCTAACTTAGTAACAGCAATTGTCGTAACATATAGAGGCTTCGATACTCTAGGAGAAGTTACAATATTGTTTTTAACAGCTTCAATAATTTCATTCTTTTTAAAATTAAAAGATGAAGAGTCTGATAGTGAGATCGTTCATAGAGATACTTCGGAATTGCTTGTAACAGCATCTAAAGTATTAATTCCAATAATATTTTTATTTGGTATTTATGTATTTATGAATGGTCATTTAACGCCGGGAGGAGGGTTTCAAGGAGGTGCAATTATCGCAACAGGAGTTGCTTTAATGATACTTTCTCAACCAAATATCCGTCTTAATTATCACGTTATTCATTGGGTAGAAAGTATTTCAGGAATTTCATTTGTGGTAATAGGTATATTGGGGATAATATTAGCCGGAGGTTTCTTAGATAATAAAATTTTAGGATTAGGTGAATTTGGAACACTGTTTAGTGCAGGAGCAATTCCTATAATCTATAGTTTTGTTGGATTAAAGGTTGGTGCTGAGATTTCGAATATTCTTAATAAGTATCAAAAATCACAAAAAAGTAATGATGCAATTAGTAATTAATGATTTTAGTAACATTTATTATAGAGTTTAAAAAGTATGATGAATATAGATTTAGGACACATTAGCCTTTTAATAGGATTTTTACTTATAATAGTAGGATTTTGGGGTGTGTTAACACAGAAAAATATAATTAAAATTATTGTTGGTTTTTCAATTCTTAACACGGGTATTAATATACTTATAGTAAGCTTAGGTTATGTTAAAGGAAAAACTGCACCAATAATTGATGCAGCAGTTAGTCAAGGTGTAAATCATAATGTAGTATCAGCAGTTGTTGACCCAGTACCTCAGGCATTGGTATTAACAGCTATTGTTATTGGATTTGGAATAACTGCATTAATGTTAGCTTATGCAATGAAATTATATAGTGCGAAAAAAACTTTAGAAATAAATAAATTTAACGATTTAAAATGGTAACACCTATACTTATTGTTGCAATAGCTCTAGGAGTTAGTTTCGCAATTGGAGTTTTAAATAAATTAGGAAGAAACTTTACAGGAGGTTTAGTTTTAGCAGCCATTGCTTTTATGACATTTATATCATATCAATGGTTTACTGCATTTCAGTTTGGTAATCAAACAGCAGAATATATTTATACTGCAGGATTTTTGCCACCATTATCAATTAATCTATTAATGGGGCACTATGAGTCATTTATTACACTTATGATTAATACTATTGGATTAATAGGCGGTGTATATATGTTTAACAGTTTAAAAAATAGAGGTTCAAATGCTCAAGTAGTTTACTTGATACTGTTGATGGGGTTAAATGTTGCAGTGATGACTAGAGACCTTTTCAATTTATTTGTTTTTCTTGAAATATCAAGTATCTCTGTAGCTGGTCTTATTCTTTTAGAAAAAGGAACTCGCTCTATGGGAGCCGGTTTTAAATATGTATTAGCAACCGGTATTATTTCAGGGTTTCTATTAATAGGAATAATATTTACATATTATTATACAGGTTCTTTAAATATAGATGATATAGCAAATGCTAAAGTATATATGCACGGTGGTGCAATAGCTATATTTATGATACTTATAGCTGCAGTATTAGAATTAAAGCCTTTTCCGGCAAATGGTTGGGGATTAGATATTTATGAAGGAGCTGACCCTGGATTAGCAGCTATAATATCAGCAGCTACAGCTACAGCATCATATTTTGTATTATATAAAATATTGAGTATAGCCGGACCAGAGTGGAGTTTTTATATATCATTAATAGGAGCTGTAACATTTGTAGGTAGTAATTTACTTGGATTAAAACAAGAGAATACCAGACGAATGTTAGGTTATTCATCATTAGGTCAGATAGGTTTACTAATGATAATCTTAGGATTTAGAGATACTTTAGGAAATCAAACACCATACGTTGTATTTGGAATATTAATTTCACATTATTTTGCAAAGGCAGGATTATTTTGGTTATCAGGAATTGTAAAATCAAAAAGTTTAAAAGGTTGGGCTATCGTTAGAAAGAAACCATTCTTTTTGTTTCTAATGGGAACATTTATTTTTGCATTAATAGGTTTTCCTCCATTTCCATCTTTCTTTGCAAAATGGACTCTAGTAATGGAATTGGTAAATTCAGGTAATATTGCTTGGGTTGTAGCAATACTTTTCGGTTCTATGTTAGAGGCTGTTTATTTGTTCCGATGGTTAGGGCAAGCAATTAAAGAAGAGAATGAAGAGTTAGAAGATTTTGAAGTAAAATTACATAAAATAATACCGGTTTGGTTGATGGCTATATCTTTGTATGTTGTTGGTTATTTAACTGCACAGCATACACAAGTAGGAGCAGATATTAATTTTATACCACTATTATTTGTTGGTGTATTATTTGCTTTAGATTTCTTGCCTGTATTTGTGAAAAATACAGTTGCAATTGTAGGAATGGCTTATTATTTCTGTATAACATATCCTAATTTAGATAATTTACGATTAGTATTTGAAGCTATATTCTTGATAGGAGGTATATTAGCACTTATAGCAGGATATGCATATAAAGGAAAACGTTCTGGATTCTATCCGGTAGCAATACTAATGTATGCAGGGTTAACAGCAATAATAGAGGCAAATACAACATTGCAATTCTTTTATGGTTGGGAATTAATGACAGCAGGTTCATATTTCTTAATTATTAGAGGAAAACGTTCTATGCCACATGGATTGAGTTATATATTATTTTCAATAGGAGGAGCTTATGCAATATTAGCAGCCTTTGGAATGGCACACGTAGGACAAACGACATTCGATTTAAGTATAATTAATGCAATACAATATATACCGCAATGGGCTTACGGTTTGTTAATTGTAGGATTTCTAACAAAAACAGCATCCGTAGGATTGCATATATGGTTACCCGGAGCACACGGAGAGGCAGAAAGCGATGTGTCACCAATGGTTTCTGCAATATTACTTAAGGCAGGAGTTTTTGGATTGGTGATTGCACTTATTGGAATGGGTAGTGAAGCTAATCCGTATTCAGCATTAACATATGCTTTAGGTTGGTTAGGAGCAATAACAATAGTTGCAGGTAATATAATGGCTGTATTCCAAGAAGATGCAAAACGTTTATTAGCTTATTCATCAATAGGTCAGTTAGGTTATATAGTGCTTGGTTTAGCAATGATGACACACTTAGGGTGGTTAGGAGGTTTCTCTTATGTAGTTAATCACTTTTTATACAAAGCAGTATTATTTATGACAATAGGAGCTGTTGTTATGCGTGTAGGAACACATAACATGTATGAAATGGGAGGTTTAATAAAGCGTATGCCTATGGCTTTTATAGCTGTAATGATAGGTATTATTGCTTTATCCGGAGTTCCACCATTATCAGGATTTACAGGAAAATGGTTATTTTATAATGCAATACTAGAAAAAGGTTGGTATTTCCAAGGAGTATTATCATTTATATCTAGTGGTATAGCATTTTTATACCTATGGAGATTAATTCACACTGTATTTTTAGGACAATTGAAAGATAATCATAGAAATGTGAAAGATATATCTATTTGGTTTGCAATACCAATATATACCTTAATTGCTGGTATTATGGTTTATTCGTTTAAACCGGAGTTCGTACTTAAACCATTAGGAAATATAATTTCACAATACTTCCCAACAAATCCATTAATATGGAATGGTGGAACAGCATTAACTCAATACGGTCATTGGGCTGGTTCATTAGTTGGAATTACAATAGGAGTATCATTTATTGTTATATTAATAATGTTATTAATATCGACACGAAAAGCTCATAAAGTAGAACAATTTGATATAACATACTCCGGAGAGCGTCCTGAACGTCCGGAAACAACACACGTTGCATATAATGTATTTGAAGGATTATACAAAGCAGTATGGCCTGCAACAATACCATTAGTAGCAACATTTTGGGGGAAAGTAACAGATATATTACATGATTTAGCCGGATTTACACGTAGATTATATAGTGGTAACGGTCAGTCATATATGTTACACATACTATTTTTTATTATAATAACTTATCTTGTAATAATAGGAGGATAAAATGAGTATATATGCAAAATTAGGATTTACATTTCTTGGTTTAATGATAGTATTAAATTGGGGTATGTTAATGGGTGCAACAATGAGAAAAATAGGTGCACGTATGGCTGGTCGTTATGGTATTCCATTTAAGCAACCATGGATTAATTTATTTAAAAACATGAGTACCAGAACAACCATAACACATGGTGTAATGTATTATATAGGTCCTGTATTTAGATTGTCAGGAGCCGTAGGGTTGTTTTTATTTATGCCTGCAGTTTTTACAGGTTCAGAGAATGGATTATGGACAAACTTCTCTTTTGAAGGTGATTTAATACTAATATTGTATTTTCAACTTTTTGGAATGCTTGGTATGGCATTAGGAGCAGGTCAAGGAGGACATCCTTATTCAGCAATGGGTATAGCCAGAGGATTAGCACAGCATGCTGCCGTAGAGTTACCATTAACATTAGCATTTTTGTCAATAGCAATACAATACGACACATTTTCAGTATACAAAATAGTTGAAGCTCAACAAGGAGGAATGATGAATTGGGTACTGTTTACAAATCCTTTTGCAGCAGTAACAGCAATACTTGCAATGCTAGGAGCAATGGGGCATTCACCATTTAACTTAGTAAAGGCTCCAAATGAAATATTAATAGGACCGGCAACAGAGTATGAAGGAACATATCTTGGGTTTATGCAATCATCAGGAGCTATACTTCATGTAATGGAAGCTATACTATTTATGAATTTAATATTTGGTGGAGCAACAAATTGGATAGAGTTGATAGTTAAAACATTTTTAATATATTTTTGGTCAGTTTTTGTAGGAATGGTATTTCCTAGATTTAAAATTGAGCAATCTGTTACTTGGTTTTTTAAAATACCATTAGTATTAGGTGTTTTAGCAATAATAATTTATAGTTTCTAATTTAAAGAGCGATAATATATGTCTGAATTAGATTTAAATGATAAAGTGAACGAAATGTTAGCAAAATCAGAAGCTAATGTAAAAAACTCTGATAAAACATTTGTTCGTCCCGAAGATGAGATTAGAGAGGTGGTTGCTCCTGATGGATCAATTATTACTGTAAATCCTCTTTACGACTATTTTAGTAATGAAAGACCACAGGTTGAAGAACCAAAAGGTGGTATTGTAGAGAAATTTCTTAACTGGGCAAGAGCTGAAAGTATTTGGGTTCTTGGTTTTGGAACAGGGTGTGGTAGTATAGAGATACCACCCCTAGTAACACCACGTTACGATATGTTTCGTTTTGGAGTGCAAATGAGACCAACACCACGACAGTCAAATGCTTTTATTATATCCGGATATCTTTCTGTTAAAACATTAAAAAGGGTAATTAGAACATACGAGCAAATGCCATCACCAAAATACATATTGGCATTAGGTAGTTGTACAATTAACGGTGGTATGTATTACGATAGTTATAGCACAATAAATAGATTAGATAAATATTTACCTGTAGATGTTTACATTGCAGGTTGTATGCCTAGGCCAGAAGCTCTTTTACATGGTTTTGTAAAGTTAAAAGAGTTAATTAAAGCAGGTAAAGCTGAAAAAGCAAATGAATATGCACGTAATTTTGATGAGTATAAAGCAAATCAAAAAAAGATTATTAAAGATTGGAATATGCCTGATTATAACTGGTAAACACCAATTTGCGATTTATTTATGATTTTTTAATTATTAAGAAAAAATGAAAGAATTAATAGAAAAATTAAAATCGAAATATGATTTGCAAGATGAGGTTTATCAGAGAGATAATCTTGTGTATGCAACAATCGATAAAAGTAACGCCATAGATTCTATTACATATTTGAGAGATTATGAAGGATTTTCTCATTTTGTATTGATGAGTTGTGTTGATTGGATAGAAGATGGTAAATTCCAACTTCTATATCTATTAAATAACCCAACAACAAAAACAGATATAGGTATTAAAGTATTTATTGATAGAGATAATGCTACAATGACTTCTTGTCATCATTTATGGAAATCTATTTGGACATACCAAAGAGAATTAAAAGAGGCTTTTGGAATTGATTTTCCGGGTAGCCCTAGAGTTGATGAAAATTTTGTAGTAGAAGGTTGGACAGATATACCTCATATGAGAAGAGATTTTGATACTCATGAGTATGCAGAAAAGACATATTTCCCTAGAGAAGGACGAAAGTCTTACGACCCATCAGAGTATATGAAACAAAAGTTAGATCCAAATCAACCTGTAACAGCTAAAAAAAGTAAAGATGATAAATAAATTTTTAGGTTTTAAACCAGACGAGAAGTTATTACCATCTCAAACGGTTAATAGCGAGACTGATATAGACTTGTCATCTCATAAATATCAAAAGATTTGGTTAGGACCAAATCACCCGGGGGTAACCGGAAATATGGCAGTTGAACTAACAGTTCAAGGTAATACAATTATGAGAGCAAAAACACATGTAGGGTATCTACATCGTGGATTTGAAAAACTGATAGAGCGTCGTCTTTTTGTTCAAGGATTCCCAACAAGTATCCGTATGTGTGTAGCTGAACCCGATACAAATGAGTATTTAATAGCTAGATGTACTGAAGAATTATCTGGTTATGACAAGGCGGTTCCAGAAAGAGCTAATTGGTTACGTATGTTATCATTAGAAATGGCTCGTTTACAAGGATTACTTAGAGGAGTGCCGGGACAAGCTGGTACATTTGCTTTAGGGATAGGAGTGCAGTGGGGGGTTTATCTTAGAGATTTAATCCTTGATAGATTTGAAGAATTAACAGGTGCTAGAGTATATCATATGTATATTATACCTGGAGGTGTTAGAGGTGGATTGCCTGATGGATTTAAAGAACGAATGGAAGATAACTTACGTGATATTGATGATTTTATTGTACGTATAAAAAAATTGATGTTCCATAATGCAATTTTTAAGACTAGAGCCATTGGTTTAGCAACAATAACACCAGAAATGGTTGATGATTTTGGTATTGTTGGAACAAATGCTCGTGCTTGTGGTGTAAAAAGAGATGTAAGAAAAGATAACCCTTATTTATATTACGATAAATTAGATTTTGACCCACCAACAGCATCAGAAGGAGATGTTTATGCACGTAGTTGGGTTCGTTGGCAAGAGTTAGTTCAAACAGTAGATTTGATTAGACAAATAATGGCACAAATACCGGATAAAGGTGATATTAGAGCTAAAATGCCTAACGTATTAAACTGGAGAATACCAAAAGGTGAAACTTATGTTCGTCTTGAGAGTGGTCGTGGTGAGTATGGAATGTATTATGTTACAGATGGTAGCGATAAACCTCGTAGAATTAATCTTAGAGGACCTAGTTATACACATGCAATATCAGTGTTAGAACATATGTTAATTGGTGCTGATGTTGCAGATGTTCACGCAATTATGGTTTCATTACAAACTTGTCCTCCTGAAATAGAGAGATAATTTATAATTTAAAAATTTAGACAAATGAGTTTTAATTTAAAAGATATATTAACACCTTTTACAGCTTGGAGTCATGTTGTGAAAGAGCCTGTTACCATAAAGGATCCTTTAAACAGAGAAGCTGCTCCAAGATATAGAGGTTTTCATGACAATGATATTGATAAATGTATTGGTTGTGGTACTTGTGAAGCAATTTGTGAGAATCAAGCTATTGATTTGGTTCCGGTAGAAGGTGTAGATACAAAAGATGGTGATAGTGGATTACGACCAAGTGTAGATTATGGACGTTGTTGTTGGTGTGCACTTTGTGTAGATATTTGTACTACAGATTCTTTACGTTTAACAAATGAATATACTTGGGTAGATACAGACCCAGATAATTTTATTTTTACACCGGGTGTAACACAAAAAGATTGGTATAATAAGGAAGAAGGATGGAGAAAGCCTGGCGATGGTTACGAATTTTATGGTAAAGACCGTGTTCACATGGAAGAGCTGCATGCAGAACAGCGTGGAGATTCATTTATCGAATTTGTAAAAGGGTATTCTAAAGAACAAGCAGAGAAAGAAGCAGACCGTTGTGTAGCTTGTGGTATCTGTACTGCAACTTGTCCTGCTCACATGGGAATACCTGAATATATCAAAGCAGTACGTGTTGGAGATGTTGAAGAGGGGATGAGAATATTATATGATACAAATCCACTTCCGGAAATATGCGGACGTATTTGTACTCATAAATGTGAAACTGTTTGTTCTGTTGGACATAATGGAGATCCATTATCTATTCGTTGGTTAAAACGATATATTGCAGATCAAATCCCATCTGAAAATTATAAGGAAATATTAAATACTAAAGAGATATACAAAGGGGATAAAAAAGTCGCACTTATTGGTTCGGGTCCTGCAAGTTTATCGGCAGCTTATTACTTAACATTAATGGGACATGAATGTACTATTTATGAAAAATTAGAAAAAGCCGGAGGTATGATGCGTTATGGTATCCCATCATATAGATTACCTTACGATCAGATAGATAAAGATATTCAATATATAGAATCTATTGGTGTTAAATTTGTATATAACACAACTGTTGATGTTAATAAATTTAAAGAGCTTAAAGAAAATTATGATGTGGTTTATACTGGAACAGGTCTTCATTTAGGACGTTCTACAGGTATACCGGGGTCAGACCACAAACATGTATTCCAATCGATAGATTTATTAAGGAAAATTACAGCAGATGAGGAAATAATGGTTCCGGAAAAAGTTGTTGTTATTGGTGGAGGTAATGTAGCTATGGATATTACACGTTCTATGGCTCGTTTACAAAAAGCAAAATATGGAAAAGTTCAAGTTATTGCAACATCATTAGAGAGTGAAGAAAAGATGCCGGCAGACCGCGAAGAGATTGTAGAAGCTCGTGAAGAAGATGCTGTTATCAATCCTGGTTGGGGACCACAATCTATTGAAATTGTAGATGGAAAAGTTAAAGGATTACATGTTAATAAATGCCTTTCTATATTTGATGAAGAGGGTAAATTTAATCCTAAATTTGATGAAAATAATAAGCAATTCTTTGAGGCTGACATGATTGTAGAATCAATAGGGCAAGGAATGGATTTATCTTATTTACCTGAAGATGTTAAATCTCAATTAGAATTTGGACCAAGAGGACGAATTGTTGTTGATGAATTCTTCAAATCTTCATTAGACTGGTTGTATGTCGGTGGAGATATAGCTCAAGGCCCTGATGTTATACAT
>Ga0256827_10003059_pt1 | contig 10674 bp, 12 predicted proteins | sample CV84metaG_FD_185977 | JGI IMG/M metagenome (GOLD analysis project Ga0256827, IMG submission 185977) | Hydrothermal vent microbial communities from East Pacific Rise, Pacific Ocean - CV84 | ecosystem: Environmental > Aquatic > Marine > Hydrothermal vents | place: Pacific Ocean: East Pacific Rise...
TTTGTAGTTGGGGTTGCTTCAGATGAAGTGGTCGCTTCATATAAAAGAAATGTACCTGTCATCCCATTGGCGCAAAGAATGAGAATGTTGAAATCTTTATCATGTGTAGATGCTGTTGTATCTTATAATAAACTCGAATATGTGACTCAATGTAAAGCAGTAGATGCTGATATTTTTGTGATTGGAGAGGATTGGGGTAATAAACCTCATAATGTTGCAGTAGAAAAGTATCTCAAATCAAAGGGTGCAAAGATTGTACAAGTAAGCTATAACCCACAAACTTCATCTACAAAAATAAAACAAAATGTTATAGCTCAGACCCATAAAAGTAAATATATAGTGCCTGAGGTTGCATAAAATTTAATTTGTTCACGTCCAAATATTTATGTGCTAAGGTATGATTTTATAATGATTTAAAGTATATTGGTGTAAAATGTTGGAAAGGGTACACAGAAGCCTAAGGAACCGTTAATTCCTTAGACCTTGTGAGATTTCTCAATCTGTGTTCTTCTTCCTCTTATTCTCTTTATAGTTCAGCCACATAATTGTAACTTTCACTACTCCAAGAATCAAAGTAAGTACTGAAAACAATGTTTCCATGTTATACCCTTTCATCTGAGATAACCCTGCCTATGCTTGAAGCATAATAACTATACACAAGCCCACCCACTCAATGAAAAGAAGAACACTACCCCATAATCTAAAAGGGTACGAGTGGATTATAGCTTGGTTTTGGGATAGGAGATAAAAATATGGCATATTGACATATTTTTTGAGTTTATTTTTTCATTACTCTCGTTCCCATCGCTCCTGCGTGGTAACGCATATAGAACTTTGGTTTTGTATTTTTTCTTTAGATTGGAGTAGGCATTCCCACCGAGGACGGATGGGAACGAGTTAAGTAGCTATGCCTTGGCATACTCTTCTGCTTATTAACTTATATCAACCTTTACGGCGAGAGTGAGACTGTTCTCATAGTTCCTTATGTGGTGGGCTGAAAGCACCACCCTATAGATATTTCGCTTATAGCTCAAATGTACAAAATAAAAGGAAATAAAAACAGTTGTGTGAATATGCCTTAATCCTCTCTATGTCTTTTACCATTAAATGTAAGAACCAATGACAATCTGATTTTTTCTTTTGTATCTAATACTAAAAACTCAAACCCATCGATGACTTCCATCGTCTTTACTAAAGCTTTTGTGTTCGTTTTCTCTTGCTTTTTTTCTTGTTCTTCATTTTGATAATAGACTATTTTTGAAGGAATTTTTCTTTCTATGGCGACTGTTAACTGGTCAAAAAACTCTGTGGATATAGGATTGTACATACGTACCTTTCTTATTGTAAATATCATTATACTATTTAGGAATTAAACCCTATACTATCGCTATGGATAAAAAATTAAAAAAATACATAGACCGATATGACCCAATACAAAACTGTACAAGCTATGAACTCATACCCAATGGTGGAATGATAGTTCTAATAAATCAAGATACAAATTGTGAAGTATTGATTGAAAATAAAGCTTACACACTAGAAAGCTTTCAAGCTATACTCATTAATGCTTATGAAGAGTCTGTGCAGATTTCATCAAATGAAAAGTTGCATCTCATAGCCATAAGATTTAGAGGAGCAGGGGCTTCTTTCTTTTATGAAAAACATATGGATGTACTTATGCAGCGTCCAAAGGAACCTATCTTTATAGAAAAAAATATTGTAGAAAATGAACTTGATAGCTATTTTAAAAACCGATTAAAGCCAAGTAAATTACCTTTTAATATTATGAAAATCATTGATTTGTTAGATGAACAAGGAAGTGATTACTCGATAAATGAAGTGTTAGCCATAGCAAATGTACCAAGAAAAATATTGGATAAGATGTTTAACTTGAGGACTGGTTTGACATTCAAAACATATGCCACTTTAACAGAGAGGTTCAAGTAGATAATATGTTTTTAGAGGGACCCTTCAACGTTACAGTCCTACTTTCAATGAGACTTGATAGTAGCGTAGGGTCACTATCCCTATAGCTATTTAAATTAAGGTATACTTTTATCGAATAAATAAACCTAAAGAATACCTATGAATGTATTATCTAAAAGTGCACCACTTGAAGAGTCTATCGCTAAAATGCAAGCTGTCTTGGCTTCTGTGGGCTGTGAGACTACTTTTTCTCATGAAAAACACCCTTTATCACATTGTTACTCTGTTAATATTGCTTCTGTTGAAGCACCCAATCACATTTATGCCAACGGGAAAGGGAGTCTTTCTGAAGCTTCAATGGCAAGTGCGTTAGGTGAATATATAGAAAGACTTCAAACCAATAACTTTTTTATAGACTTTTATCTTCCAAGAAGAAAGTATTATCCTGATGAAGTGGCATTTGAGTTTGATGGTGCATACCTTAATGATGAACTCCATTCTTTTTATAATCCAAACGGAGAGATGCATGCTTCTGATTTAGTCGACTATAACAGTGACTACACAGACAAGGTAGTAGCGCTGCCTTTTATACGACAATCAAATGCAGAACAAACCTATATCCCTATCAACATTTTGAGTAACCTCTATGTAAGTAATGGACTTGCCACGGGTAACACACCACAAGAAGCCCAAGTACAAGCGCTTAGTGAGCTTTTTGAGCGTCATGCCAAAATTGAAATTATTAAAAATGCTTATGCACTTCCTGCTTTTCCTGATGATATAGTGAGCTCTTTTCCTAAACTCCATAGTGATGTAGAAGCGCTTAGAGAGCTTGGCTACATAGTAGAGGTACTTGATGCCTCTTTGGGAGGGAAATACCCAGTGACTGCTATATCGCTCATTAACCCTAATAATGCAACCTTATTTGTCTCTTTTGGTGCGCATCCTATTTTAGAAGTATCCTTAGAACGTACGATGACAGAACTGATGCAAGGAAGAGGGCTAGAAAATCTTGATACTTTTGAAGTACCTACCTTTGATATGAGTATTGTTTCAGACAGTTTTAACCTTGAGTCTCATTTTATAGACTCTAACGGAAAGTTAGGCTTTGGTTTTTTAAATGCACATAAAAGTTTTACCTATACACCATGGAACTATGAAGGTAAGAATAGTGCAGATGAATACAGCTATTTGATAGCTATTTTAGAGAAAGAAAAGAAAGAGATGTATCTAAGAGAGTACAACTACCTTGGCTTTTACTCATGTCAAATGATAGTGCCAGACTTCTCAGAAGTCTACCCCATAGAAGATATGGTCTATAACAATAAAAATGAGGGTAAACGTATCCGTGATATGGTATTTAATTTTTCAGAGTATGACCCTGAAGATATTTTAACCCATATTGAGTCTTTAGACCAGACGCTTGATGTGGGTAAATATATTGGTGTTATTTTTGAAAATACTTTTACTATGCTTACTTTTAACGCTCAAATCTATTTACTTTTAGGAGATTTAGATACAGCCGTAGAACTGCTAGAATCAGGTACAGATAAGACAGGACACATCGTAGCAGAACTCATACATATGAGTAATGCAGCGTTAGTATGGGAAGAATATAGCCAAGGATTATTTAACATCTTTACAGAGGAAAAAGTGATGAGGGCTGTGGCTATACTCAATGGTGAGGTATCTCTCATTGACCTTACCTTACACCAAGACTATCACAATATGTTAGCGATGTTTGATAGGTTAGAGGTTAAAAAAGAGATCTTATTTTTAGGTTAAAAATCTTCATATTACAGATGATAATGCCCTGACTTTTTCAGACACGTTACACCAAGTATTTATTTGAATAATAAAGAGGAAAATGTGATAGATTCTACATCTAAAATATCTTGATTCATGAGTGTGATAGTATTGCTTTTATCTATAATAAGTAATGCGATACCCAAGGTATTTTTTAATTTTTCTATTTTATGTAGCGGTAGGTTAAAATAGGCTGTGGCATAGGCATCTAGCTGGTCTATATGCCAGCCATTTTGTAAGATACTCATAGAGGTATAATCATTTTTAGAAGTCCCTTCTGTGGTGTTAAGTATATGATGGTTATGGTCATCAATATGACGTATATAGTCTCCACTAGTAGAAATAGACATATCTCCTTTTGATGTTTTGAGATAAGCGATATTCCCCTCATCAAAGGGGTTTTTTATGGCGATAGTATAAGATTTTCCTCTCGTCACTATCTCACCACCAACATCCACAAGAAGTTTTGTAGCTCCTGATTTGGCAAGAAATACAGCAATCTGCTTAGCAACATACCCTTTACCAATGCCTCCTAAATCTAAACGCATACCTTTTTTCTCCAAAAAAATAGTATTATGTTTTATGGAAATATCGCGATAGTTTACAAGCTTTTTCTGTTTTTGTATGGTCTCAACAGAAGCCATTTTTTCATTGGCAAATCCATAATGATAAGCACCATGGCTTAAAGCCCCAATCGTAATATCAAATACACCCTCTGTAGATTGTGAGGCTTCCATGCATGTAGTAAAAAGTGCTAGATCATCATCGGTACACTTGATAGGTGCTTTTCCTGCATTGGCATTGATAGTATTGAGAAAAGAGTCTTCTTTGTAAGCACTGTAGCGACTTTCGAAGTCAGTAGCAATTTTGTGTGCTTGAAATAAAATAGTTTTAGATACATTGGCTCTGATGAGAAGATGCGTGCTCATGACTGATGCCTCTAATGCCTTCTCAAAGAGTGCCATAGGGTCTCCTAAAATTCGTACTCTATACGTATTGTAGTGTAAATGGCTTGTATATTGTCTTCACCAAACCAGTGTTTAATATATGCATTGTCATTCGTACGGTAATAATCTATACTAAACGAAAATGAGTAGGAACTTCCCTCTGGTTTGTACGTCACAGGTATACCAAAGTCATACGAATCAAATGCTGTCATACGGTAGTCTGTAGCTATATACTTATCTGAGGGGTTGTATTGACCCAATGGTCTCGCAAAATGAGAGCCAGATTGTGTATAGTAACGTGCCCTTGCACCTACCATCCACTCATCATTAATATCATGTAGCCACTCTACATTAAATGTATGAGAATCTATATCCCAATCATCTGTATAGTAACGATAGCTGAAATTCATAACATTGTCATCATCAATATGTTTGAGACCTTTGAGTGCAAAAGCATGTCCCGTTCTCTCTTTAGGATAATTTTCAAACCCTATAAAATCTTGATTTTGTATCATAAAAGGATAAGGCGAAGATAAAAATCCTTCTGAGTACATATAGGAATAGACAAACTGTACGGATGCAGTAGGTGAAATAAGCTGATTGACAGAAAAATCCATTTTTGTCTCATCTCTATTATCTCTATCAAGAGGGCGATTGTTATTAGGAGACCAAGTATCTGCAGATTGTGAAAACCCCATACCTAAAACGGTATTACCTTGATTGAGTTGTTTGGTATAGTTTGCAAAAAGTGCTTTACCTACATAGTCTAATTCATTTGAATAATATCCACCTATAGTCGCACTGTTTTCACCATCATCATAAGAGACAAAAAATGTTGGTGCATAACGTACATCATCAAATCCAGATCTTTTCGAAGCTGTGGCTTGTGCATCAGGTTTTTCGGTAGCAGGAGAAGTACCAAGACGTATACTCGCTGCGGCAATGGCATCAACGCGTAATTTCACACCAAGAAGCCAGTTTTTTGAAATCGTTTTCATGAGTTCAAAAGTAGGGGAATAGACCTGTACATCATTGTTATCAGCATAGGTATCAAAACCAAAAGAAACGGAGTCTTTTAGTTCTGAGGCATAGGTTTTTAAGAAAGGTATCATAAGCATGATACCTATAAAAAAAGATTTCATTATCTGCATCCACAACCTCCTTGATAGGCACTATCTCCACCAGCACTTGCTTCACGTATAAGGAAAATATGCCCTTCATGTGCTGCTCGTTCGGCTAAGGGATTTAGTGACATTTTAGCATCTGCAAAGTGTTCTTTTTCATAGGGTTGTACACGTGTGAGTGTCTCTGAACATCCCACAAAGAGTAGGGTAATAAGCGTAAAAAAGAGTAGCTGTTTCATAGGGATACCTTATTATTTTAATCCATGTATTTCATCTTGAAGTACTTTCATATCATTGCTATCTAAGCTTCCAATAATGACTTGTTTGATAATACCATTCTTATCAATGAGATAAGAAGAGGGCATAGCACTACAGCTATACGCGTTGGCCAAATTTTTCTTACTATCATGTAAAACCGTAAAAGGTATTTTTTGTTTTAATGTTGAGAGAAAGTGTATTGCCTTATCTTTGCTATTATCTAAACTCACAGCAAGCAGTGCAAAACCTTTTTTATTGTTTTTTTGTAAAGAGATAAACGCTGGCATCTCTTTTTTACACCCTTTGCACCAACTCGCCCATAGATTCAGTAAAACCACTTTACCTTTGAAGTCTTTCATCGTATGTGTTTTTTTACCATCTAAGGTCTTTAGTGTAAACTCAGGTGCTTTATCTCCTACCTTAACCCCTGCAAAGAGGTCAAAGGTAAGCATAAAAAATAGAATCATATATTTCATGATCTATTTCCTCCTAGTTAAAGTCTGCACCAGCATCAACCCATGATTTTATAATTTGATATGCTGATGATTTTGTAGATATGACCTTACCGCCACCATGACTTATACTATGACTTCCTTTGGCCAATAAATAGTGTCCTGCTTCCAAGACAGATGCTTTTAAATCACTTATATTTGCATAAGTTGCATCTGCTGTTGTAATCGTAAAATTGCCTTTACGACCATGACATCTTTTACATTTATCATTTAAAACAGGCAGGACATTCGCAGTAAACTTTTGTGTTGTTGTAGGTGGCGTGCCTGTACCGTCATCATTGTCATTATTTTCGTCATCAGAGTCACCACTACCACCACATCCTACTAATAAACTTGCTGTAATCATACCTACAAGGTATACATGTGTTAATTTAATCATCGTTCAATCCTTTTTTTTGATATCCCAAGTATAATAGATAAATTGCTAACAGAGTGTTAATTACACGCTTTTGAGATATCAAAAAAGGTACTTACCAAATATGATATCCTATACTAAAAAGAAGGGTGTCATGTACATCTTCATCTAAGATTTCTCTTTTATAATAAAGCGTCGTAAACCATTGTTTATTTATTTTATAATACAAAGAGGTGCTCATTGCTCTCATATGATGTTCTGATATAAACTTATTACTTTCATCACTATAGGTAAGGTTCATATAAAATGATTCTGTAAAAAAATAGCCTGCACCTAGATAAAATTTATGAGTATTTTGTAATCCTTCGTATAGCTCTTTTTCTGTATTATCCTCCTTGTCTTTATCTTCACCTAAGGATTGTACGCTTTCAGAGAGACGTTCTTTAGCTTCATCATCACCTATATAGGTATAACTATAACCTGTAAAGAAAGAGAGAGATTCTGTAGGATAATAGTGTAGAGATGTATACAATAACCCATCCATTTCATTACCTTCAAACGCATAGTTAGGCAGTCTCACCCCTGTCCCTATACTCCAAGTAAGCTGAGAATGAAGCTTGATACGTTTTTGTACTCTCACAATGGTATCTAGTGAACCATCTTCTCCTTTGTCTTTATAGTAGCCTGTTTGTAGTGTATATCCCCAACTGTTTAGATAGTAACCTAATTTTACTTTGCCACTATATTGCACATTTCTATCTTTTAAATCATCATTGGTACTAAATCCATACCCCAAAGAGAATATCAAACTTTCTCGTTCTGTTTCAAAAGGCAATATAAGTATATTCGTAGTACACCCTGTAGCATCTACTTCATTTAAAAAAGGCGTATCTTGACATTGGTCTATCGCATCTGGTACCCCATCAAAATCTTGATCGAGCATACTTGTAGCATGACTTAAGGTAAGACACATACCCCCTAGTAAATAGAGTTGTTTAATCATCATCCCCTCCTTCATGGTCTGTACTTTGATTTATGATTATTTCTTCGTCAATATGATGAGATTCAAGATCCCTTCTGACTTTATCATCCTGTTTTTTGTTTTTAATTTCACCTAAAGCTTTGTTTGCATGTTTACTAGAGGTATGTATGGTAAGTTTTTTGAGGGCTCGAATACGCTCTTCTTCTTTCATTTTTATAAGATTTTTCTTAAAAGCATTCATCAGTTTAAAACGTTCTGAAACAGGTGCCTGTTTGATTGCTTCAATTTGTGCATCAATATCTGCATAACTATTGTAAGCGAATAGTGAAAACAGTAATAAAAACTTGAAGATGCTATGTCTCACATGATGCCTTATCTAAATGTTTAAAATCTAAAATAAAGGTAGTACCTTTATCTACTTGCGATTTTATAGTGATTACGATATTTAATTCGTCACTCAATTTTTGAACAATATGTAGTCCCAAACCCACGCCTCTGTCTTGCTCTTTATAATAACGTTGCATGACTTTATCTATATTTTGAATACCTTTTCCTGTATCTGAAATACGCACACAGCTATGATGAATATGTACATGTACTTCACCATTAGGTTTATTATATTTTGCAGCATTACTAAGTATATTATCAAAAATTCGTATAAGAATATCTTCATTACTCAGACCTATTAAATCATTGTTTTTTTCATACGTAAATATGAGTTTATCATAGCTATGTTGTATGATTTTTTGACGCTTTTTAACCAAAGAAGCAATATCTACTAATGTATTTTGAGAAGGGGCATGGTGTAAAAAGCTTTTGAGATTATTTTGTAACAGTAAAATATTATTCATACCTTGTGATACACGTGTAATAAAAGGATCTTCTCCTTTTTCTTCTGTAAACATTTTGATATTGAGTACCATCGAAGTAATGGGTGTATTAAAGTCATGCAGGATATCTTTAATAAACTCATCATTGAGTTTTAAGGCTTTTCGTATCGGTCGTAAACTATAAAAAGTAAAAAACAATGCAATCACAAAAAGTAATAATAGTGCCAAGATAAACTTCATCCAAAGTATCTTTTTTATCGTATAGATATCCTGATAATAATCTGACTCAGGGTAAGAGATTTTGATATAAAATTTTTCAGATTTAGGAATAGGGAAATAACTATGTAATCCATGATTATAAAAGAGTTCATGGCGTTTACTTGTATTTTTATCTGCAAAATCATAACGAAACTGTGTACATGTCATGGTATAGTTACAGACTTGCATGGTTTTATACATAGATTGTTTATACTCACGCATTTGTGTATGATATAGCTCTAGAAAAAGCAGACTAAGCAAAAGTGCCAAAAGAGGAAAAAAGATTAAAAAGTTTTTAAGTAATGACTCTTTTTCATAACTTTTCAATCACATATCCTTTGCCTCTTATGTTAATAATATCTATTTCAAGTCTCTGTTTTATTTTCGTAATTGCTACACGAAGTGCCGTATCTGAGACACGTTCTAAACACTCATACAGTATCTCTTTTTTAACCATACTTCCTTTTTGGCGAAGTAGGGTAGTAAAAACCTTATATTGTGTGTCACCTATATCTATAATTTTGCCATCTTTACGTAAAATTTCGGCTTTAGGATCAAAAGTAATATGACCACAGGTGAGTATAGCTGTTTTAAATTTTGCACCAATACGTATCAGTAATTCTTCAGGATTAAAAGGTTTTTTTATATAATCTATGGCACCAAGTTTAAAACCTTCTTCTATAAAATGCATATCAGAAAGTGCGGTAATAAATATTGTAGGTGTTGTATCTTCTGCATGGCGTAAACTTGTCAAAAGTGCTAAGCCACTACCTTTGGGTAAATTGATATCAAAAAGATATAAGTCATAGCTATATTGATAGCTTAGATCTTCGGCTTCTTCCATAGTACGTGCTACATCTATAGTATAACCTGCACGTGTCAAAAACTGTGCCAATGTCTCTGAAAGCATTTGATCATCTTCAAGGAGTAATATTTTCATCATTGTCTCAATTTACCATATACCTATCAACTTTATCTATCCCGAACGCTTGTTTTTTAGTATGTTTCGTATTATTTATATTCACTAAAAGAGACAATACTATATATTTTTTCTTCATCACGCACTACCTCCATTATAAATCATAATAAATCTTAACAAAAAAAGTGTTAGCGTAGTGTTATTTCCCCCATACCTATATTTAAAAAAATATTTTCATAAACTCAGCTCCAAATTCTGATGCCATATCTTTGGCTGTATCACCCATAGGCATATTTTCCATGAGTTTTCTATTGCCTTTTCCTATCACCGAATCTAATTGTTTATCCATCTGATAACGCAATAATTTTTGCATATTCAACTCAATTTTAGGATGTTTTAATGGGCCATAAATCTTCCCTGAAAATGCCTGTTTTTGCATTTCTAAATCAAAATATGCTTGGATAGTATCTCTTTTTTTATTGATAATCACATCATTTAAATAAAAATGACTTTGATCATTTTTTAATGAGACAGCACCTGTTAATATTTTGTTTTGGTATGTAATACGTAGTTTACTATGAGGAAACACTTCTTTTAACATATCTACACCTGATTTATGGCGTACTTTGTCCACAATGTCAGATGCTACAAAACGTGTATTGTTCATATCAGCCTGAAGAATCACTTTTTTACTTTTATAATCATAATTGATATGCCCATTCACATCAGAAGTTAATATAGGTGGATAGGAAAAAAG
>Ga0256827_10003060_pt1 | contig 10669 bp, 10 predicted proteins | sample CV84metaG_FD_185977 | JGI IMG/M metagenome (GOLD analysis project Ga0256827, IMG submission 185977) | Hydrothermal vent microbial communities from East Pacific Rise, Pacific Ocean - CV84 | ecosystem: Environmental > Aquatic > Marine > Hydrothermal vents | place: Pacific Ocean: East Pacific Rise...
TACATGGTGCTATCTCTTGAAGTAGAAGAGCGAGACATCGCAACCTTCGTGGCTGAAGCAGATGCTAAAATCAAACAAAATGTCAAAATACCAGACGGTTACTACATCAAATGGGCAGGTGATTTTAAAAATATGCAAGAAACAACAGAAACCTTAGCGATGATTATCCCTATCACGCTATTGCTCATCTTGCTTCTACTCTACACAGCCTTTAACTCATTTAAGAAAGCTTTTCTCATCTTGCTAGGTGTTCCTCTAGGACTCATGGGTGGGATAGTTGCTCTTTTAGTAGCAGATATCTACCTCTCTGTCTCTGCTATAGTTGGGTTCATAGCTATCTTTGCTATAGCCATACTCAACGGTATCGTCTTGGTTTCCTTCATAGATGAATTACGTAAGAAGTTCCCTACTGTAAAAACCATAGACCTAGTAAAAGATGCTACCTTGCTACGATTAAGACCTGTACTTATGACAGCCTTTACCACACTCTTTGGTATCTTACCACTGCTTTATGCAACAGGTGTAGGCTCAGAGATACAGTACCCTCTTTCTGTGGTTGTTACAGGGGGAATTATTTCTTCAACCATATTAACCCTACTCGTTTTACCAGGGTTATATGTTTTGTTTTTTCAAAAGGATGAGAACTAACTCATTGAACTCCCATCGTCCACTTTCATCTTCTTGATGGTGGTATTGGTCTCTTTACTCTTCTTATCCTCTTTTTTTACTTCTACTTTAGGTACTACAATTTTAGCATTATTCACATCTTTTTTCTTCTTCACAGATACCACTAACTTCCCATTTTCATATGCCATAGTAACCGTTGACTCATCTGCATCTTGTGGGAGTGGCATACTTTGTTGGTACATACGCATGGAACTAGATGAGCTATAGCCATTAGCACTTTTTGTCTCTTGCTTTTGAATAATTTTAGCCGTGATAGACATGACACCATTCTGGGTATTAATATCTATTTGATTCTCTTTGCTCTCAGGGATAGTGGTTAAAAACTCATAATGGTTACCTTTATCTACAAATTGACTTTGTTGTTGTATTTGGTATGTCCCCATCATAGGAGATATTTGTCTTGTAGTACGTTGCTGCATTCTGTTGTGCATACGTTCAAACATCCTATCCATATCTTGTTGCATCTGCATCATCTCTTTAAAGATATTATCTCCAAAAGGATCAGAGAGAAAGGGATCATTGGCTTGTAGTGAAAGTGTTGCAACAAGAGGTAACACCAAAAGAGATAGTTTTTTATTTAGCATGTTTTGCTCCTTATAATTGTTTTTCAAATTATAAATCCACAAGTTTAACCATTTTTTAACGCTCTGTTAAATCTTTCATAGATAACTCTGAGACATCTGTTTTACCCATGACAGCCATAAGTGAACGTACACCATGTAAAAGCTCATGGTGATAGTTGGCTATATATTTTGCCTTTTGAAGTACGAGATATTTACTTCTTTTTGACTCATCCATTGTGGCAAGCCCTACAGGACAGTGCCGTCCTCCTGCACCAGAACACTCCCTAGCACGTATACACCCCGCAGATATCATAAACCCACGAGCAATATTAATGAAGTCAGCTCCATGACAAAGAAGCTCTATCACATCATCTGGAGTAAGCACTTTCTCTGCTGCAATAATTTTAATATCCTCTCTTAATCCATATTCGTTTAATACTTCAATAACTATTTCCAAAGCTTCACGTATAGGAAGTCCTATCTTTGACATCATCTCTAGTGGTGCAGTGGCTGATCCTCCATCACCACCATCTATAGTGATAAAATCTACAATACTCAACCCTGCCTCTTTACGTAATTTCAGTGCCTTGACATACGTTTCAAAGTCTTCTTTTGTGGAGATGACTATTTTAAATCCTACAGGCTTTTGGGAGAGTGTTTGAAGCTCAGAGATAAAGTCAAAAAAAGTTTCCATATCTGTTGCATATGGAAATCTGTTTGGACTTATGAGATCTTGATGCGCAGGTATACCTCTATAGTAAGCAATATCATCACTCACTTTTGCTGCAAGGAGTTTACCCCCTGTTTGTTTAGCTCCTTGAGCAAGTTTCACCTCTGTCATCTTGGCAAAACGCATTACTTTTTGGTAACGTTTAGAGTCAAAAGTACCATCATGGTGACGTACACCATAGAGTCCTGATCCCATTTGAAAAGTAATATCTGGTACACTCTCTGGTACACTTTCAGGGAAATACATTATCTCTTTATCCCAATTTATACGAAAATAAAGTAATTTAATATTATCAAATATAAAAGAACCTCTATCCTTTTGTCTAACAACCATTTTTCGGTATACGCGTTGAGAAACCTCTTTATTCGTTGTTAAACGTAGTAATCTATAAACTCCTCTAGCAAACCATGTACCTTTTTTTATCTCCAAATAGTCTGTACATTCACAGTCTTCAACATTGAGTGTGGCTAAGAAGTTTGAAGTAAGCCCACCCTCACCAGTATTTATAGGAAAACCACCTTTATAAGCACCAATAGAAAAAGCCCGTGTTCCTTCCGGAGAGATAGCACCATCACTCATAGCTGAACGTCCAACGATACTTCTACTTATATAAGGTATCTCTCTTTTCTCCCCAAAGGTAACACTGAACTCCTCTTGTACTTCATCTACTTCTTTTACAAAGTTGGCATGTTTAAAAAGAGTTTTTTGATTGCCATAAGGTTTGGTTGGAGAGAATGAAAGATAAGGATTTTTTGCAGATGCTACCTTATTTACCCACTCTAATTTTTCAAAAGAATCATAAAAGGTTTCATCACCAAAGTACTGACGCATTGGACCACGTAAGGCATAAAACAGATAACGCATACGTCCTATAAGCGGGTAATTTATAAGGAGTTGATTTTTTCTCTGGATAAATCTATCATAGATAAACATCGCAAAAAGTACAAAAAAGACAACAACTAAAAGTACTTTAATAAGGACACCCCAATCAGCAGAAAGAAGAGGAAAATGGGCAAGAAGTTTTTCATTATTCATTGTTTCCATCCTTAAAGAGTAAATTGTCTAAAGAGTATTTACCTCCACCAAAGGTGGCAAAGATAAATAGAAACAACATGTAATATAAAGGAATTTCAATCCCGTTATTTGCAACAGCAAAACCATGAGCTTCATGTACAAATAGTATAGCACCCATCATTACAAAAGAGAGGAATATAGAAATCTGTCGTGTAAAAAGTCCTAAAATAAGAAGCACGATACCAATAGTCTCTATACCTGATACCAAATATGCCGTAAATGTGGGGAAAGGGATAGAAATACTTGCAAACCATGCAGATGTTGCACTCAAATCATTGAGTTTAAGTAGTGCTGGTTTTGCAAAACCATATGCCAAGAGTAAACGGGCTAGTAAAATTATAAGATGTTTAGGATACGAAAAAAGTACCGAAATCTCTCCTAAAATATTTTTAAACATTTGTCTCCTCCTAGTACACAGATTTTACATAGAACAGTTGAGCCCTTTAATTATATGATTTTCATGTGTAGTCTCTATGTACTTATATGCTATAGAATATAAATACAATTGTTAATAAATAAGGTAATTATAATTTACATGAATATTTTTATATTTTTTTGATAAAAACTTACTAATTTAGAGTATAATATATAAAAAGGATACTGCTATGTTTGACACTCTATTTGCTTCAAAAAATAAAAAATTAGCTATTCATTGGGAAAAAGATCATCAAGAAATGGTCGTCTTGGCACATGAAGTAATAGCAAAATATTCTAAAAATGATATGCATGGAGCAAAAAAATCTTTAAAGTCTTTAAATAATTTGGCAGTTGATCATCTTATGAATGAGGATATTGAATTTTATAAACTACTTAAAGATGATAAAAGACTAACACCTGAAACAATAGAATTAGTACACGATTTTACACGTACATTTAAAGATACAAAACTAACTCTTATGAAATTTCTTACAAAGTATACTAAGGATGATGTTATATTAGATGAAAATTTCTTTACCACATTTAATACACTTGTTGCTGTATTGGCAGATAGAATTAATTTTGAAGAAAAGAACCTTTATATCCTTTTGAAAGAAAAGTAAATAAAAGACAACTTTAAAGTTTAAATCTACACTCACCAAGGGTAACTACTTTACCCTTGGCAATCTCAGCCAATATATATGTTAAAGTACCATCAGAATCAGTATCTGGCATCTCTTCCTTTATCATATGAAGTGCCTCTTTAGTAGAAGTTTTAGTCCATTTTTTTTCGTATGTATATTGAGTATAAAGCTCCACTACTAAACAAGCCCAATTTCAGCAAAAATAGGTTCAACTTTAAGCCACCACGCTTCAAGTGTATTAGTTAAATCAGAAATAGCTCTTTTTTCTTCTTTCCACTCTTCTATTTTTTCTAATATCAATGGTTTATCTGCTTCATCTATATGTGTTGCATTTTTTATCTCTTGCACAGCTTGTTCTATTTTTTGTTCCATAATGACTCCTTTTTCTTATTTTAGTTCATTCTTATACTATTGTCAATATATTTACCTTGATTAGTAAAATTTAGCTAAAATATATTATTAATTCATAAGAGGGATAACCTTGACACACTCTATCAAAGATTTTTTAAAAAAAGATTCATCCTCAGGTATATTACTTATTATTGTAACTATTTTAGCACTTATACTACAAAACTCTACCTTTTCAGGACTCTATACAAGCTTCCTTCATACACCTGTAGAAATACGTTTTGCTGAACTACATATAGCAAAGCCTCTTTTACTTTGGGTAAATGATGGTCTTATGGCTATCTTCTTTTTCGTCATTGGGCTAGAAGTTAAACGTGAGGTCATGGAGGGGCACCTCTCCTCTCTCTCACAAATCACCTTACCTGGTATCGCTGCAATTGGTGGAATGTTAGTTCCTGCACTTGTCTTTGTAGCTTTTAACAATGGTGCAGAATTTGCTATGAATGGTTGGGCAATTCCAACTGCAACAGATATTGCTTTTGCTTTAGGTATATTATCGTTACTCGGTAACCGTGTACCCATCTCACTCAAAATATTTCTTATGGCACTTGCTATTATTGATGACCTTGGTGCTATCATTATTATTGCAATTTTTTACACCTCTGAACTTTCTACTATGTCTATCAGTATTGCTGGTATTTCATTAATAGTACTTTTTATTATGAATCGTCTTAATGTAACTAGACAAGCAGCCTATATTTTAGTAGGTATTATATTATGGGTATCTGTTCTTAAATCTGGAGTACATGCTACACTTGCAGGTGTAGCACTTGCCTTTATGATACCACTTCATTCAAAAGATGAAAATGGAAAACCTTTCTCCATGGCTCACAATATGGAACATAGTTTACACTACTGGGTAGCTTTTTTTATACTTCCTCTTTTTGCTTTTGTAAATGCTGGAGTTGATCTTAGAGGTATCTCACTAGAGGAAATGAGTGGTTCTGTACCACTAGGAATTATGGCTGGTCTATTTATAGGTAAACAAGTAGGTGTTTTTGGTTTTTCATGGATAGCCATTAAACTAGGTATTGCTTCACTTCCAAAAGATGCAAACTGGATAACACTCTATGGTGTAGCAGTCCTTACAGGTATAGGATTTACCATGAGTCTATTTGTTGATTCATTAGCTTATAATGATACAAAAATATTCCATTATGCAGATAAGTTGGCTATCTTATTAGGATCATTATTTTCTGGATTAGTAGGATATATCATTTTAAAAATAGCAACAAGAGAGAAAGTTAACAGTTAATGTTCTTTATACTTTTCCACCTGATAAAGAGAGATATCTGGATGTTCCTCTAAGCATGATTCATGCATTCCTAACTTTTTACAAAGACTTGAAAAAAAGAATTCAAAGCTAGGCAACTGTTCCCATACTTGTGGTAAAAAAGTTGCTTGATTTCTCCCATATTTCAATATCACACCATCTATACCAACTCTTATTTTAGATTTTAAATCCTCTATAGAACTATAGACTAAAAGTTTTGGTGATGTTAAAATAGAAACTTCTACATCTATAGCATGAAACTCATCTTCACTTAATGCCACAAATCTTGGGTCATGTATTGCAGCATTTTTTGCATTTTCTATAATATCATCATAAAGTTTTCTATGTGCTACCAAAGAACCTATGCATCCTCTAAGATGATCATTACCTTTTGTAGTCAAAGTTACAAATGCAGCACCCTTTTCTAGAAGCCAAGGATTTTCTTTTATACTCTTTTGCTCATCATAATCATAGGGTATACCCACTGCATTAGCAATACTTGCACGAGCAAGACCTAAAAGTACTTTTGCTTTTTTATCCTCAGTTTTTTCTATAGTTTTCTCTTCTAGAAAAGCTATACTCATATACCCTACTACAGAATATTTATCACCACTGGTATCTGCACTGGTTCTATAGTCAAGCAATTTAGGGTGTAGGTTTTTACTTTTTGCAGCAATCAGCATCGCTTCCACACCTATCTTTCCACAGGCTTCACAACCTTGATACAGCATACTTATATCTAATTTCAACACAGCATCCATACAGATAGCATCAAGTCTATTTGCTTTGTCAATATCATAATAATGACTCAAATCTGTACTGATTACAACGGCTGTTTGAGGTTGTTCAAGTAAATACGTTATCACATTAGCTAGCTTTTGAGGGTTTTCATCTCCGTAAACTAACTCTACAACAGAGACTTCAGGCTCATAATTTTTAATCATAGGCATTTGTACTTCTGTACTATGTTCATGATGTGCTTCAGGTACAAAAGAGAGTATAAACTTCTCTTTTAATTTTTGTATTAAATTATTATCTATTTGTAAATTTCCCAATGGAGTACTATAGTTATCATACTGAGCAATACTTGTACCTTTAAAGCCTACACGATGACTAGGTCCAATAACTACGATACGCTTTATATTACTATGACTTAATAAACGCAATGCAATATTAGCAGTAAAGCCACTATAGATATACCCTGCATGAGGAACAATAACTGCTTTTGGCTTAAGCTCTTTTATCTCTGGATGCTCTTCAAAATATCCATCTACTATCTGATTATATTTTTGAAGTGTGGTATGAATTTCACTGGGTTTTGAAGGGTAAAATTGTCCAGCAACTGATGTTTCTCTTGTACTCATGACCAAACTCCTGCTATAGGTTTATTACAGTGATGGCAAACACCATCTCTTAACCTATTGGTGGTTACACTATAGCCTGTTCTATCTATGAGTATCGTATCACACTCAGGACAATAGGTATTTCCAGCTATAGGTACATTCCCTAAATAGATATGTTTTAAACCAGCCTTCTCACCTATCTTTTGTGCACGTTGTAGTGTATCAATCCCTGTACTATTATGGTCTAACATTTTGTAGTTTGGGGAAAATGCACTTAAGTGCCAAGGGACTGCTATCCCTAAATCATTGGCTATAAAAGCTGCCATCTCTTCCAAAGCTTCATTACTATCATTGTCACCTTCTATAAGAAGTGTAGTAATCTCTACCCATATGCCAGCTTTTATCATACGTCGAAGTGTATCTTTTACCTCTTCTAGCCCACCTTTGAGTACTTTTTTATAGTAATTGTCATCCCAACTTTTAAGGTCTATATTTGCAGCATCCACCCATGTAGCCATATCTTCTATCATCTCTTTAGATTCAAAGCCATTACTCACAAAGATATTTTTTAACCCTTTTTCTTTGGCAAGCACACCAATATCTTTAGCATAGGGGTAAAAAATGGTCGGTTCATTATAGGTATAGGCTATGGCACTTGCACCCTCTTGTAGTGCCAAATTGACCATCTGTTGAGGACTTACTTCTATCTCTTTATTGATACTATGTTCTTGAGAGATATCCCAATTTTGACAAAATAGACACTTAAAATTACACCCTACTGTACCAAAGGAGAGTACTTTACTCCCTGGCAAGAGATGATAGAGTGGTTTTTTCTCTACGGGATCAACATTCAGTGCTATGGGGTGTCCATATACTAAGGTTTTAAGTTTACCCTCTACATTTTTATTGACACCACAAATACCCACCTGCCCCTCTTTGAGTTTACAAGCATGTCTGCAAAGTAGACAAATAATGCGCTCTTTACCTTCTTCTTTTTTATAATATTTCATACTTTTATGATAGGTCATCTGGACTCCTTTGTAAGAAATCTTTCTATATATCTACATAATATCACAAGAAGTCTCTAAATGTCAAAGTAACATTTATTAAATCTAAAATCTTTACATTCAATAGATATAAGTGTTATACTTAAATAATATACAAAGGAGTGATGATGAATAAAACTGAAAAATTAGAAAAATACTATGCTCGCTGTGATATTGACCTACTCAAAGGACATCTTAAAGAACTATTGGAAAAAGCAAAAAAAGAGATTCAAGAAATTGATGTGGCAGACATTGATCTTAAAAATATGGTTTTGATTGATGTACGAGAAGCAGATGAGTTTGCTTCAGGGCTTATCCCTGCAGAAAATGTTTTTACAATCCCAAGAGGAAAACTAGAATTTGCTGTTGACGATAAACTGGTTAACTTGAGTGACCATCAGGTAGTATGTTACTGTCTTAAAGGTGCAAGAGGACTCCTTGGGGCACAAACATTAAAAGACTTAGGTTTTACTAATGTAGTAAATCTCAAAGGTGGTATAGATAACTGGGTCAAATCTGGAAGAAGTATCAAAAATTATTTAGGGTATTTTAAACTTGAAAATTAGCTTTTATCCATAGAAAAGAGTAAGAAGAATTCTACTCCATAAAACAAAAAGCACCATTACGCTATAATCGCGACTATTATATAACCATGTAGGAACGATTATGAGCGAAACTGTAGAGAAAAAAGCAACATACAACCCAAAAGAAGTAGAAGATAATTACTACGCACTCTGTGAAGAACGTGGATATTTTGAGATAGATGGCAATAAAGCTATTCAAGAGAAAAACAAAAACTTCTCTATCATGATGCCACCACCAAACGTCACAGGAAGCCTACACATCGGTCATGCCCTCACTTTTACACTACAAGATATCATCACACGTTACAAGCGTATGGATGGCTTTAAGACACTTTGGCAACCAGGGACTGACCATGCGGGAATTGCTACTCAGAACATTGTAGAGAAACAACTTTTAGCTGAAGGTACAACCAAAGAAGAACTAGGACGTGAAAAGTTTTTAGAGCGTGCTTGGTTACAAAAAGAGACAAGTGGTGGGAACATCGTTCACCAGATGCGTAAGCTTGGTGTCACACCTGCATGGAAGCGTGAACGTTTCACCATGGATGAAGGGCTTAAAGAGGCAGTTAAAGAGGCTTTTGTTTCCCTCTTTAACGATGGACATATCACACAAAACACTTACATGGTAAACTGGTGTACACATGATGGTGCTCTGAGTGATATCGAGGTAGAACACGAAGAAGTGAATGGTAAGTTTTATACTATGATTTACAAGTTTGCAGATGGCTCTGGTGAGCTTGAAGTAGCTACTACTAGACCTGAGACGTATTTTGGAGATACTGCCATTATGGTACACCCTGATGATGCACGTTATGCAGACATCGTAGGTAAAGAAGTACTTCTACCACTTACAGATAGAACTATCAAGGTGATTACAGACTCTCATGTAGACATGGAATTTGGTACAGGTGTGGTAAAAGTAACCCCTGCACATGACCAAAATGACTACGCTGTAGGACAGAGACATAACCTAGAGTTCATCAAAGTATTTGATGAAAAAGGTATCTTAAACGACTACTGTGGAGAGTTTGAAGGGCTAGAGCGTCTTGAAGCACGTCCTGTGATTGTCAAAAAGCTTGAAGAAGAAGGCTATATCGTAAAGATAGAAGAGCATACACACCAAGTAGGTCATTGTTACCGATGTAAAAACATTGTAGAGCCATTTATCTCTACACAGTGGTTCTTGAGTTCTGATATGGCACAAAATTCTATCCAGAAAGCAAAAGATGAGACAAAAGAGAGAAGTGAGAAAGGTTCAAGCCTTTTCCACCCTCCTCACTGGATAAACTCATATACAGCATGGATGGATGAACTTAGACCTTGGTGTATTTCTCGTCAACTATGGTGGGGACACCGCATACCTGTCTTTACTTGTGATGACTGTGGATATACATGGGCTGACAAAGCAGACGAACCTGATGGATGTCCAAAGTGTTCAAGTAAAAAACTAACACAAGACCCAGATGTACTTGATACGTGGTTCTCTTCTGCTCTATGGGCAATGTCTCCTCTTGGTTGGGGAAATAATGGTAAGATGACAGAGACCTATAACGACACAGATATGGCAGACTTCTACCCTAACTCACTACTTATCACTGGGTTTGACATCATGTTCTTCTGGGTAGCACGTATGATGATGATGGGAGAACACTTCCAAGGTAAACTTCCATTTGAAGATATCTATATGCATGCACTTGTACGTGATGAGCATGGAGCGAAGATGTCTAAGTCTAAAGGAAATGTTATTGATCCTCTCGATATGGTTGAAGAACATTCTGCTGATATCATTAGATTTACATTGGCTTACCTCGCCGTACAAGGTCGTGACATTAAGCTGGGTGCTAAGAACCTAGAGCAATTTAGAAACTTTACCAATAAACTTTATAATGCAACCAACTAT
>Ga0256827_10003061_pt1 | contig 10667 bp, 6 predicted proteins | sample CV84metaG_FD_185977 | JGI IMG/M metagenome (GOLD analysis project Ga0256827, IMG submission 185977) | Hydrothermal vent microbial communities from East Pacific Rise, Pacific Ocean - CV84 | ecosystem: Environmental > Aquatic > Marine > Hydrothermal vents | place: Pacific Ocean: East Pacific Rise...
TGTAATGCAACTCCAGGTACTCCTGCTCCTAATGAGCTTTGTGGTAATAATAGAGATGATGATTGTGATGGTTTAGTTGATGAGGGTTTTGAGCTAAAAGGAGCTACATGTTATGTAGGTAAAGGAATATGTAAAGGAGAAGGTACTTACTATTGTGTTGATGATTTATCTCTTGGATGTTCCGGTGTTGAAGATACTAGCCTACAAAAAACTGAATTATGTGGCAATCAGGAAGATGATGATTGTGATGGGCTGGTTGATGAAGGTTTTACAATTGGAAAGTCTTGTGATAATGATGAATTAGGCTTATGTTTTAAAACTGGTGTAACTGAGTGTGTTGATGGAGCAGAGGTTTGTTCTGCTGGGCATGTTGATGGTTTAGCAGAGGTTTGTGATGGTGAAGATAATGATTGTGATGGTGTAATTGATAATGGATTTGATGGTTTGTATGATACTTGTTATTCAGATGGACAGGGAGTTTGTAAAACCCAGGGAGTAAAAATTTGTGATCCTAATGATAATACTAAATTGACTTGTTCTGCAGAAGATGTTGAGGGGACTGCTGAAATTTGTAATGATGGTTTTGATAACGATTGTGATGGAGATACTGATTACGATGATGATGATTGTGAATTACCAGAGTGTATTTGTGGAAGTAACCCAAGTAATCCTGTGATTATGGAAACTGTTAATTTATCCAATGATATAGATGGTACACCTGATTCAATGTTTTGGGAAGTTGTGAGCCAGCCTAATGGTTCAAATATTCTTTTAACTACTCCAACTTCAGCTTCTACTTCTTTTGTTCCATTGATTGCCGGAGATTATCATATTAAATTTACTGTTACAATTAATGGAGTGGATGAAGTTTGTGATTATGATAATATTTTTATTCAACCATCAGATACATTAAATGTTTCAATTCTATGGGAAACTCCTGCGGATTTTGATTTACATTTATTAAAGCCTAGTGCAACTGTAAATGATTGGAAAACAGAAGATGATTGTTATTATGATAATTGTAAAGTTTGTGCTCAAGATGTTCAAATCCCTGGGCAAACTTGTAGTCCTAATAATCAAATTGAATGGTTTACATCTAGTTCTGAGGATGATGCTCAATTAGATGTTGATAATAGAATAGGTTGTGTTGATACTGATAATAATGGAAGTTTTGAGACTTGTTACCCTGAAAATACTTCAATTGAGAAACCTCATAATGGTAGTGGAGCTGAGAATTATACAGTTGCATTATATTATTATTCAGGTAAGTCAAATGGAAGAGAAGGTGAAGGAGCCTCAAATATTCAGGATGTAACAGTAACTATTTATTGTCGTGATGATATCCATAATGATATTCAGGAGCACAAATACTTATGTAGTGATATGGTTGTTGGTGAGTGGTGTTTTGTTAGAGATATATTATGGGAAAACAGTACTTGTACAATCGGAAATGCTACAAGGGTTATTTCTGGCAATAAAGACGCTACTGATTTATAAGGAGTTATTTATGTTAAAGTTTTTTATTTTGATGATTTTTACTACTAGCTTTTTGTTTGCTGGTAATGCTTTAAAGCTTGATATTGTAACAGGCGAAAAGGGTGGAACATATTATGAATTTGGTAATGATATTGCATCTGCTGTTAAATCTGAAGTTAAAGTAAATAATATAGAAACAGGTGGAGCAATAGAGAATTTACTTGGCCTTGTAAATGAAAAGTATAGTGGTTTTGTTCTTATTCAGGATGATGTATTAAACTATATAAGGGTGAATAAAAGAAATTCTTTGAAACTTATTAAAAACTTTAAAAAAGATGCAACTCCTGATGATTTAGAAGCTCTTATTAAAAATATTAAAATAGTATTTCCTCTCTATATAGAAGAAATACATGTTTTAATTAAAAAAGATGGAGATATAAAAAAAATATCAGATTTAAATGGTAAAAAAATTAATGTAGGCTCAAAATTAAGTGGTAGCAGATTAACTGGTGCAATTATTTTAAGTATTGCCTCCGTAAAAGCTGAAAAAACTCATTTTAATAACAAGGAAGCAATTGAAAAGCTTCTAAAGGGAGAATTAGATGCTGTTATTTTAGTTGGAGGAGCACCGCTTCAATTCTTACAAAAAATGGATAAAAATACTAATTTGAATTTGCTTTCAATTAGATCTAAAGACCTTGATGGATATTATTATAATTCTGTAATTCCTCAAAAGAGTTACCCATGGTTAAATGGTAATATAAATACTTATGCAACAATGTCTGTTTTAATAACAACTAACAGCAGTACTTCAATTCTTTGTGCCGCTAAAAAAAGAGTTGTTGAAGAGTTGTTAAAAGGTTTGAAAAAATTAAAAGAATATGAACATCGTAAATGGGAGCAGGTTGACCCTTCTATAGAAATAAAGGGTTGGAGTAGAGAAAAATGTGTCGCTCCAATTATAGAAGCTTGGTTAAAAGAAAGAGTGAAAATGAAAAAAATCATGAAGAATATTAAAAATCCATAAAAGAAGTTTCAGTTATATTATTTCATAATAAGGCTTGTAATATAAGCCTAAAATACAAAAGGAGTTGTGAAAAAACAATATAGACATAGTGTCTATATTTATTGATAAAAAAATTTTTTTTTTAGTCAATTTCTTGTAATTCTAAAGTGCTTTTGATATATTGAAATAGTGTAAATATGGAGAATGATGAATAAAGAACTTGAAGGATTAAAATCAAAAATAGAAAATGATAAACCATTCTATTTACTTAAGCAGGTAATTTGTTCTGAGCTTAAGGCTAGCCCATTAAAAAATATATTATTACAGACTTATCAGCTTGGTATTCCTGCTGATTTATTGATTAATAAAGACCTTACAGCTGAAAGAAAAGAGCTTATTGCTGATTACTTAAGAAAAGAGTTTTTAATGGATAAAAAAGCAGCAAGACTAATCGTTAAACACTGGGTTTACTTACTTGATATAGATGATTATAACCAGTCTTTACAGAATAATCCTGAACTAGCAAATGAGTTTTTAAGTGAATCAAATGATACAACTCAATCTAAAGTTAGGTTGGTTGGCTACAAGGATATCGAAGTTAATAATGAACAAAATGAAGTTGAAAGTAAGCTTCTTAGTGATATATTTCTTGAGGGATTGAAAAAGGGTAACTTAGAAAAGGTTAAGAAAGCTGTTGAAAATGGTTTTTCTATTGATTTTAAAGATAAAGGAAATAGAGATGCTTTAATGATATGGATTACTAAAAAAGGTTATTTGGATATACTCAGGTATTTGATAAATAAGGGACTTGATATTACAAATAGGTTTGAAAATGGTAAAACAGTTTTAATGTATGTTGCTAAAACAGAGCATCTTGAAATTTTTAAATACTTGCTTTCATTAGGTTTAAGTGTTGAGCATAAAGATGATGATGGTAAAACAGTTTTAATGTATGCAACTGAAAAGGGATTTCTTCCTATAATTAAAAAAATTATAAATAATGGAGCTGATATAAATATTGGAACTGGTGGATATATTAAAATAAAAGATAAAACTTATTCTATTGGTAAAACTGCTTTAATGTATTCTATTGCTAGCCATAATCAAGAGGTTATAGAGTATTTATTAGATAATAATGCAGATATTTTTGCCACTAAAAATGGTGTTATTGAAACTGAAGATGGAAAAATAGAAACTGTTGGTAAAAATATTATAATGTATGCTGTAGAACATGGTGACTTGGAATTAGTTAAGTTTTTAGTAAATAAAGGTGCTTTACTTTTAAATATTAAAGATGAGTTTCAAAATAATCCATTGATTTATGCTGTAATTAAAAAAGATTTAAAAATGATAAAGTACCTTATAGCAAAAGGTATTTCTATAAATATAATGAATAGAGATAATTTAAACCCCCTTATTTATGCCATTAAAATCAATGATTTAACTATTGTTAAGTTATTGATAATGGAAGGTGCTATTTTGGATGGAGAGCTTTATTCAACTGAAAAAGGAGAAATTACAAGTCCTATTCATTATGCTATAAAAGAGGGTAATGATGAAATTATAAAATATTTACTTTCTAGGGCAATTAATATAAATGAGCAGGATTCAGATGGTAAAACTCCTTTAATGTATGCAATAGAGAAGCAGAATATTAAATTGATTAAACAGTTTATAAGCAGTAAAGTTGATATAGAGATTTCTGATAACAATGGAAATAATGCACTTTGGTATGCAGGTAGGGAAAATAATAATAAAATAATTTCGATTTTAGAAAATTATATCAAAAAAGATTATAGGTAGGTTTATTTTGGTCAAAAGAAAATTTTCAAACTCTAATATAAATAAGTACTTAGAAGAAATCGGCAAAATATCTATTTACACTAAGGAAGAAGAAAGAAGTTTTTTTAAAAATCTAGAAAGAAATGCTCTTATTCTATGGAATTTTATATTTGAATGTATTTATGATAATGATGAGCTACACTTAGCTGTAATTGATATATTTACTACAAGAACAACAAAGGTTTTATTAGAGTTAATAAAACTTTTCAATAGAAAAAAGATTACTCTTGAGTATTTAAACAGCCTTCTAATAATGATTGCTGAAAAGGAAGGGGAAGTTGAAAGATTTGCTGAAATCAGAAATAGAGAATTAATAACAAAAGATATTAAAAAAATTGAAAATATTGATGAACTAAAAAAATATTATATTGAAAATGATAAAAAAACTTTGATTTTTGATTTTATTGAGGATTCAATAATCTTTTTACTTGATAATTTATTTTATTTTGATGGGTTCATTGATTTTAAACTAGTTTTTCAGGAAAGAATGGAAGATAAATCATTTTTGAAAAACTGTGATATTAATAAGTTTCAAACTGTTTTTATGAAAACATTATTGGAGATAGACCGTATTAAAAATAAATTTGCAACAGCAAATTTAAAGCTTGTTGTTAGTGTTTCAAAGTATTATATGAAAAGTAGTTTGCCATGGGGAGATATAATTCAGGAAGGAAATATTGGACTTTTAAGGGCTATTGAAAAGTTTGATTATAAAACAGGTAATAGGTTTTCTACTTATGGTATTTGGTGGATTAGGCAATCTATTGTTAGGGCAATAATAGAAAAAGCTGGAGTAATAAGAATTCCACTTCATTTAATTGATGGTTATAACAAGATTAAAAGAGTTATTTTAAAATATATTAATTTAAAAAATAGATTTCCTGAACCTGATGAAATAACAGAAGAAACAGGGCTTTCAAATATTAAAATAAATAAGATCTTAAGTTATATTAATCTTGAAGTTGTCTCTTTGAATTCTCCTGCTGGTGATAGATTTTCTGATAATCCAATTCGATTTGAGGATATTATTGAAGATATAACTAACGAAGCTCCACTAAAAAAACTTGAGGATGAGTTTATTGCATTGTTTATGAAAGAACATCTGGATAAACTAGGGGAAATGGAAAAGACTGTGTTACAGTTAAGATATGGTTTTGAAGATGGTGAATCAATGACTCTTGAAGAAATTGGTAATCGATATAATTTGTCAAGAGAAAGAATAAGGCAAATTCAGGAAAAGGGGCTTGTTAAGTTAAGAAGTCTTATCAAAAAGAATAATAAAATTTTGAATAGTTAATTTATTTTTACATAGTAATCAAGTTGTATTAAGTAGGAAGTTAATTTCTTTTCGATATCTTGATTATATGTAAGTTTATTGTTTTCTAATTTTTTAATATCTTCTTTAAATCTTTTATGGTGTATAAGTGTTTCTATTATAAGTGAATTTGCTTCTAATGTTAAGTTTTTTGAATTTATTGAAATTTTATTATCTTTTAAGTCTTTCATATATGTTTTTAATGATGCTGGAAGGTCGTTTATTGATATATTTTTAATAAAACAATACAGTGTTTCAAGTAGTAAACCTTTATTTAATAATTTTAATAATTTATTTTTATTAATTAAATAATTTTTATTATTTGTTTTATCAGCAAAAGATTCAATTATTAATTTATTGTTGACACTAAGCTTATTCATTATAATTATTTCAAAGTTTTCTAAAATTATAATTTCTTTTTCTAAATCAAAATCTATTATTTCAGTATTTGCTATTAAAGGCTCTTGTATTTTTTTAGGTAGATAAATAAAGAACTTACTATTATCTTTAAAATAAGTTAGAGTATTTAAATATGATAAACTTTGTAATAAATACTTAATATCATCTAGCTTTTCTTTACGAGTTAGTGATAGTTTTTTTAGCTTTTTATAATTGTTAATTTCTATAAATTTATAGATTTCATTTAGTTCATAAAATAAATTATTTTTTAGTTTTTGGATATTTGATACAATAATATTTCTAAATATAATTATATCTTTAATAAATTGAGGTGTAGTTTTTTTATATGTAGAATTTATTAAATTAGAATTGCTAACCAAGGTATCTCTTAGAACTATTTTTAAGTTATTTATACTTAAATGGTCTTTATATTTTGGAATGATTTTCCTGTTTTTTATTTCTATTAATTCAGTATAATACATCAATTTTAAAATTGATGTTAAACTTTTTATTTCAGAAAATTTATTTAATACTTTTTTGGATTCTTCAGTTAATTTAAACTTTTTCTCATTAATACTTAAAATTCTTAATTGTGAATATAAGTAAGTATAAAATATAGTGTTTTTATTTTTTATTAAATCTACTTCTTTAATTTTTACCTTTTTTATAGAAAAAGGTTCCCATATTTGAGGTTCAGGAATAAAAGATTTTAATATTTCTTGTAAATCAAAAGGTATAAAGTTTTTTTGATACACAAATAAAGAAAAATAACTTGGATATGTGTTATTTGTAAATAAGATGTTTTTCCTTTCAAATTCAGGAAGTTTATCATATTTAGCTAAAATATAATTTTCAATATATATTCCATCAAGATTATATAATATATCTGAAATAACTTTTTTTTGAAAACCGTTAAGATTATAAAAGTAGTTTTTTATTTTTACTGGATTTTTAATATTTAAAACAAGTTTTTCAATTATATCTTCTCGTGAGTTATACTCATGTGAATCAACTAAAACTGATAAATCATGAAGGTATTTATCAGATAATTCATTAAGAATCTTAAAAAGAGTCCTTTTTCTATGGTTGGTTTTAATAATCATTTAATTCGTTGAATGAATTGTCTTCATAAAAATCTTCATTTGAAACGGTATATTCGTCGTCGTCAAATGGTATCTCCATATCTTTATCTTCATCAGATATTAATTCCTGAATGTCGATTTCTTCAATTTCATATCCTTCAGCTATTTCTGATAAAAATATTACGAATGTTTCAGTATAAGACTTTACAACTAAAGTGTCATCCAGTTCTACAGTTGGTAGCTCGTGATTTTCCCAATACTCAATTTCTTCTAATATTTCTCTTATTAGAGATAATTTTTTGAAATTTTTATTATAGAAATTTGGTAAGTCTATTTTATTATCATCATAATACTCAAAAAGCCATTCTATTAAATTTGATGTCTCCTGATAAAACTTCTCTGCATCCTCTGGATTAGAGAATTTTATATCAAGACTATAAGCATATTGTTCCATATCTTAATCTCCTAAAAAATCTTTGTATAAAACATTTTATTTTTAAGGTTAATTTTTCAATTTGTCAAGTTAATTTCTTTAAATTCTTAAATATTTTTTATTTACTCTAATTTTATAGCATTTCTAATTAAAAAATTGAAAAAATTGAAATATATTATTAAAAATATTATAAGTGCTAATTGTTTTCTTGATTTTAAGAAGGTATTTATAAATTTATTAATGATATTTATATAAAAACGAAAGATGATGTATATAGTTGTGTAAATCTTTAATTTTTATATAATAGGGAGATTCTAATGAATATTGATGAAACTGTTAAAGTTGCAGTGATTGGTCTTGGTTATGTGGGGCTTCCTTTAGCTGTAGAATTTACTAGAAAATATAATGTTATTGGTTTTGATATTAATCAAAAGAGAGTTGACGAATTGAATATAGGAACAGATAAAACCCTGGAAGTTAAAAGTCAGCAATTAAAATATATAATTAATGATAAACTTATTTGTACTACAGTTTTAAATGAAATAAAAGATTGTAATTTTTATATAGTAACTGTTCCTACTTTAATAGATAAACATAAAAATCCTGATTTAACTCCAGTTATAAAGGGCACAGAAACAGTTGCAAAAGTATTGAGTAAAGGTGATATTGTTGTATATGAATCAACGGTTTACCCTGGGTGTACAGAAGAAGTATGTGTTCCTATATTAGAAAATATTACAGGATTAAAATTCAATGAAGGATTTTATTGTGGCTACAGCCCAGAAAGGATTAACCCTGGAGATAAAGTACATACTCTAACAACAATTAAAAAAGTAACATCAGGCTCTACTCCTGAAATAGCAACGAAAATAGATAATATATATAAATCAATAATTACAGCCGGAACACATAAAGCCCCTTCTATAAAAGTAGCAGAAGCAGCAAAAGTGATTGAAAACTCGCAAAGAGATATAAATATTGCATTTGTAAATGAACTTGCACTTATTTTTGATAAAATTGGAATTGACACAATGGATGTTTTAAAGGCAGCAGGAACAAAATGGAACTTTTTACCGTTTACACCAGGGCTTGTTGGAGGGCATTGTATTGGAGTTGATCCTTATTATTTAACATATAAAGCCGAATCTGTTGGATATAATCCTCAGGTGATTTTATCTGGAAGGCGTATTAATGATAATATGGGAATGGTTGTTGCAAATAAAACAATAAAGCTGATGATACAAAAAGGAACAAAAATAAAAGGCTCTAATATTTTACTTTTGGGTATTACATTTAAAGAAAATTGTCCTGACATAAGAAATTCAAAAGTTATTGATGTATATAATGAACTCAAAGATTTTGGAGTAAATGTGTATGTTTATGACCCTTGGGCTGATATTGAGGAAGTGAAACAAGAGTATGATATTGATTTAAAGAAGTTTAATTATATTGAAAATAAAAAATATGATGGTATTGTACTTGCTGTTGCTCATAAAGAGTTTCATGAATTAAATATTAGTAGTTTTAAGAGTGAGAATACTGTTATTTATGATATTAAGAGCTTTTTTGATAAAGATTTGGTTGATGGGAGATTGTAATTTAACCCGATGGTTTAAATTACTGGCGTTCAAATGCCTTAGCCATAAATACCTTGGCCATAAATGGCAGGTAGGTATACTTAGAGAATCTCAGTACACCGCAAGGCCTACTTCTACAAGGCATTTTCTCTTAATTTTGAGCCTGGGTCTCAAAATTATGTATATATCTTGAAAAAAATTAAAAAATATTGTATTGTGGGTTTTTAATTTGTAGGTGAGTTATGAAAGGAATAATTTTCGTTTGGGGTAAATATTTAGTTTATAGGAGAGTGTAGTAAGTGCTTTTTAACTCAATAGACTTTGCAATATTTTTACCTATTGTATTTATTCTGTATTGGTTTATAACAAATAAAAATCTAAAATTACAAAACTTATTGATTGTTATTGCTAGTTATACTTTTTATGGTTGGTGGGATTGGAGATTTTTATCTTTAATTGTATTTAGTACTGTTGTTGATTATTTTATTGGGGTAAAGCTTTCTAAGGAAGAGAGGACTAATTATAGAAAGATGTTTCTTTGGATAAGTATCATAATAAATTTAGGTTTTCTTGGTTTTTTTAAATATTATAATTTCTTTTTAGATAATTTTATTTCTGCTTTTTCATTTTTAGGTGTTGAAATAAGTGCCAGTTCCTTAAATATTATTTTACCTGTAGGGATAAGTTTTTATACTTTTCAGACTTTAAGTTATTCAATTGATGTTTATAGAAAAAAACTTGAGCCAACAAAGGATTTTATTGCTTTTGCTGCATTTGTTAGTTTTTTTCCTCAATTAGTTGCAGGTCCAATAGAGAGAGCCACTAATTTGTTACCTCAATTTTATAAAAAGCGTGAATTTGAATATAACAAGGCTGTTGATGGAATGAGACAAATCCTTTGGGGATTATTTAAAAAAGTTGTTATTGCAGATAATAGTGCTGAATTTGCAAATTTAATATTTAATAATTCTAAGAATTATTCTGGATCTACTTTAGTTTTAGGTGCAATTTTCTTTACCTTTCAAATTTATGGTGATTTTTCTGGATATTCAGATATTGCAATAGGAACATCTAGATTATTTGGTTTTAACTTAAAGCAAAATTTTGCTTTTCCATATTTTTCAAGAGATATTGCAGAATTTTGGAGAAGATGGCATATATCACTTTCAACTTGGTTTAGGGATTACCTTTATATTCCTTTAGGAGGGAGTAGAGGTGGCACATGGATGAAAGTTAGAAATACTTTTATAATATTTATTGTAAGTGGATTTTGGCATGGAGCAAACTGGACTTTTATTATTTGGGGAGCTTTGAATGCAATATATTTTTTACCTTTACTTTTATTAAATAGAAATAGAAGTAATTTAGGGGTTATTGCAGAAGGAAAAATTGTTCCAGGTCTTAGAGATTTTTTGAATATGATATTGACATTTGTATTGACTATCTTTGCATGGATATTTTTTAGAGCAGATAGTGTTAGGCATGCTTTAAGTTATATCAATGGAATATTTACTAAATCATTTTTTAGCTTTCCTAC
>Ga0256827_10003062_pt1 | contig 10667 bp, 9 predicted proteins | sample CV84metaG_FD_185977 | JGI IMG/M metagenome (GOLD analysis project Ga0256827, IMG submission 185977) | Hydrothermal vent microbial communities from East Pacific Rise, Pacific Ocean - CV84 | ecosystem: Environmental > Aquatic > Marine > Hydrothermal vents | place: Pacific Ocean: East Pacific Rise...
AATCCAACATAGGGTGGAAACGTAAGGTGTTAAATTTTGATTTTTCTTCAACAGCCATCTTTTTTCTTACTTCGGTTTGGTCGGCACGCACGCCATTTATCCAAACATCGTACTCTGCTAATACGGAATCGAGAGGCTGTATTTTATTCAAAAAGCAACAATAATCAGGATCTGAGGAGAAAAGCAAATCGCCTGCAATATCTTTTTGCTGACTTTTAGGAATGTTAGACTTAACTTCTATAATATTTAAATTGAACAGCTTAGCCAATTGGTCTTTGTAACGAATAGTATCGGGAAACAAAAAACCTGTATTGATAAAAAAAACAGGAATAGTATTATCTATTCTGCTGATAATGTGTAACAAAACAATACTGTGTGTTTGAAACGAGGAGCTTGTAAATAATTTCTTCCCTTCGCTTTTGTACTTATTCAATTGCTGTTTGATAGCCTCGTATTCCATAGTTTGTGGCAATAAAACAGCAAATTTATAAATTAGATTGCAGAATCACACTAAATATTGCGCTTTTAATGGTTAGTATTTGTAATTACACATCGGATAAGGCTGCTGTAATAATATCAAATCGAACTTGATAATCGTTAATAGAACGACGTATAACCTCGTGTGCATCTTCTATACCATACACATGCGTAATTTCGCAATTAGATTTTTTATCTCCTGGCAAATCTTTATATGTTAAAAAATAATGCTTGAGTCTATTAACCACAGAAACCGGCAATTCAGATATGTCTTTATAATCTCCATATACTGCATCTTCTTTTAAAACAGCTATTATTTTATCGTCAGCCTCATTACCATCTATCATTCGCAAACCTCCAATAGGAATAGCTTGCACCAATAAATCGCCGTGCGTAATTTCTTTTTCTGTTAAAACACAAATATCTAAAGGGTCTCCATCTCCTTTTAAATCTTTTTTTCCATTGTGTTCGGCAGAGAAACTTGCTAAACTATTTCCGCAATAAGTTTGAGGAATAAATCCGTAAAGTGCAGGAACAGTATTAGAAAATTTCTGAGGACGATCTATTTTTAAGAAACCTGTAACTTTATCTACTTCGTATTTTACTGTATCAGAAGGAACTACCTCTATATAAGAAGTTACTATTTGCGGCGAATCTGCTCCTATTTCTACTCCATGCCAAGGGTGCGATTTATATCTTAATCCCATTAATCGACCAATAGGGTCCATAAAATTTGTAGACATTAGCTTATTATTTTTAAAGGTTTATATTAATTTGATTTATTGTTACGAAAAGAAATAAAAAAAGATTTCTTTTTAATAGTTATACTCCCTATTACTAGGTAAAAATTCATTTTTTTGAAAGGGTAAGTTTAATTTTAATTTTTTAAAATTTATTATTTCAAAAACACCTTTTTCGTCGCTTACTTTTAACAAATATGGCAAATATGTTTTTATAGCTATATAAATATAAATACTTTTTGCATAAAATGTAGGTATTTTTATTTTTTTACCTTCAATATTATCATCATAAAATCCTATATCCTTATTTAATTCCAAAATTTTATATTCTGATAATAAATTATTTTTAGCTATAGAAAGAATGGTTTCTCCTTTTTTAACTATGTGATTTACAATAGTATAGTTTGTATTTATTAATGATAATTTATAATAAATCTTATTATTTATTTTAACTTTCCCAATATACTTAAAGCTTGTTTTTGTTTTATTTCGCAACAAAGTTTTATTGATAACATCATAGGTATATTTTATATCTGCTTGAAAAATTGTATGATGTGCATCTTCTCGCATAATTTTACCAAAAGGCGATAAATAAAGATTGATATAAGGAAAAGTTCCTGGATTAACATAAGCCTTTTTTTTACTTAAAGAGGGATTAAACAAAATCTCTGCACCACCTTCTTTAAGCTGTTTCATATAAAATAAAAAAGGCGAACGTTGTAATTTTATATACGATTTCTCAGTATGTAAACTTCCGTTAATGCGCTCTTGAGAAACATTATAATAGCTTAAATTTTTAGCAGCCTCTATTCTTTGTCGAGATTTTTCAAAAATATCGTAAGCAGATTGAGCTCTTAAAAAGCCAATCGATAAAAAAAATATTATGGTAATAAGGTACCTCATTTTAATAAAATTGCGGCAAATATACATTTTTCTTATTAATGTTAAAATTATTATTTCTGAAAGTCTATTCTGTTTTTAATAAAATATATCAAAAAGCTATTTTTTGATAATAAAAGTATATAGCTTTGTTCTTTAGTGTTTAATAATAAACGGTTATGGAAATATTAAAAGATTTTTTATCGGAAGTAGAGCTTTTTGCTAATCTTACAAAAGGAGAATTACAATTAGTTGTAGAAAATATTCATCAAAAGAAGTTTAACAAAGATGAATACCTTTTTACAGAAGAAAGCCCTAGAAACCAAATATTTATAATTCAAGAAGGTGAGGTTGAATTAAGAAGAAAAGATAATTTTGGAAAAGACCAACGTTTGATAAATTTTCACCGATATGATTTTTTAGGAGAAGGTGTTATGTCTGATGAACAACTACATACAACCTCTGCTAAAACAACAATGCCTTCGGATATTTTATTTTTAAACAAATCTTTTTTTACAGAAAATGGCGCTATTACTTTAAAAGTTTTTTCTTCTATTACCGAAATTATTACACGAAGAATGCGTTATGTTAACGAAAAAAACATTCACTCTGCAGGCCAGTATTTATCTGACAAAACCCGATTGGAACATGATTTATTAGGAGAACGAGAAGTTCCTGAACAATATTTATATGGAGTGCAAACACTACGAGCTGCAGAAAACTTTAATATCTCAGGAACAAGTTTAAATTATTATCCTTTATTTATTGATGCTTTAGCAATGGTAAAAAAAGCTGCTGCCTTAGCCAATTATGATTTAAAATTAATAGATAAAGATATTAAAGATGCTATTGTACAAGCCTGTGACGAAATAACACATAGTAAATGGCATTATAATTTTGTTGTAGATATGATACAAGGTGGCGCAGGAACCTCTACCAATATGAACGCCAATGAGGTAATTGCAAATAGAGCCTTAGAAATATTGGGACACCAAAGAGGAGAATACGACTATTGCCATCCTAATAATCATGTAAATTTATCACAATCTACTAATGACGCCTATCCAACAGCTGTTAAATTAGCTTTAGTTAATAGCGAAGGAAAAATTATTCCTGTTTTGCAAGATTTAGTTAATGCTTTTAGAACAAAAGGGAAAGAATTTGCACATATCATTAAAATGGGGAGAACACAGTTGCAAGATGCTGTACCTATGACACTTGGACAAGAATTTGAAGCTTGGGCAGATAATTTAGAAGAAGAAATAAACCGTATTCAACAAAACACCAATTTATTTCTTGAAATAAATATGGGAGCAACAGCTATTGGCACAGGAATAAATGCAGACCCTCGATATGCAGAGCTTGTTACCAAACATCTAAAAGAAATTAGCGAAAAAGACTTTGTTTTGGCTGGCAACTTGGTTGAGGCAACACAAGATACAGGAGCATTTATTATGTTTTCTTCAGCTATTAAAAGATTAGCTATTAAACTTTCTAAAATTTCTAATGATTTACGTTTGTTGTCTTCAGGACCAAGAGCAGGCCTTAACGAAATTAATTTACCAGCAATGCAGCCTGGCTCTTCTATTATGCCAGGAAAAGTAAATCCCGTAATTCCAGAGGTTGTCAACCAAATTGCATATAAGGTAATAGGAAATGATCTAACAGTAACCTTAGCTTCGGAAGCTGGGCAGCTAGAATTAAATGTAATGGAGCCTGTTATTGTTCAAAGTCTTTTTGAAAATATTGATATGCTAATAAATGGAATGCAAACTTTAAATTATAAATGTGTAGCAGGTATTACAGCTAACGAAGAAGTTTGCAAGGGATATGTCGCCAATAGTATAGGTATTGTTACTGCCTTAAATCCACTGTTAGGTTACGAGATTTGTTCTTCCTTGGCAAAAACAGCCTTAGCAGATAACCGTTCTGTTTATGATTTGGTTTTAGAACGTAAACTAATGACAAAGAAAGAATTAGACGAAGCTCTTAAGCCTGAAAACATGCTTAAATCTCATGAATTAAGCTAAGCAAAATACACTACAGTTTAAAAACGAAACTTATTCTGTTTCTACTTTATAGGTATTATGACAAGCTATACAATTATTAGTTAATTGAGCCATTTGCCTGATTGTGGTTTGAGGATTATAATTTGTTTTGGCACTATCAGCAATAGCTTGAAATAAATGATGCCCTTGAAACCCCATTGTTTTGCATGCAAGAGGAGATAACTTTAACAATCTTATAGGAGTATCATCTATAGCTGCTTGTCCTTCTCTTTCTGCAGCAGTATAAATCTTTTCAGGATTGTTTTCGGCTATTCCTTGTTGTATTTCACTCATTACAACAAGATAATCTCGCATTTCATTCATTACCAAAGCTCTTAAATCTGGAGCATATTTTACTATTGTTCTGTTATCAGTGGGGTTTTTAACCAATTCTGTACCCGTAAAAAGAAGAATATAAGCTAAAATTAAAGTACTTGTTAAGAAAAAACCTGATGTAATGATTAATATTTTTTTCATTTTATTTTTAATTATTATTTATACCAACAAAAGTAGACTTTATATCTATTTCTATAAATACCAATATGTTGGGATATTTCACTAAACAAAAAAATCCCCAAAGCAAAGCCTTGAGGATTCTTCAATTATTAACTATGTTCTCTATGAGTGACCTTTTACCACCATCATCATTATTTTATAATTTAAAACAAAGAACTTATATATTTGATAGATAAAACATCCACGCCAAAATTTTGTTCCTCTTGTAGGGATAGGTGGGTAAAATTCGTCTTTATATCCTCGTACTATTATCTTTTTATTTTCCATTTTGAATTTCTTTTTAATGTTAATACAATCCGTTATTTTATTCTGGCAATAACCACCAGAAAGGATATCCTTTTGCTTTGTGCATAAACATATAATGCAAGAATAATTTTATCCAATGCCCTGCCAAACCAACTTCTCCTACGGTAGCGTTTATATCTCTACCCCAATCTGGATATTTTTCCCAATCTTGCACAACGGGAGAAACCGTCATTGTGGCTGCTTGCCCGTGACGAATACCATATCCTGCCGAAACAATACAAGCCGCAGACATCCTACCCATACTCGCTCTATGCTTATAAGTAGTCGCTCCTTTTTTAATCTTATCGACAATATTTAAAGCTATCACCTTACCAATAACTCCCGAAGGCATCCCTGTTCGAGGCGGTGCTGGGAACATAGGATTTCCGTTGGCTGTTTCCATTGGTTTAGAAATAGAATGAGGAGGTGCAAAGGCGATTCCTGCTGCAAAAATATTTTTATATGTAGGATTTTCGTATGTTTCTGGCCAATCGGAAGCTTTCCATTCCTCGAAAGGTTTGGCTGTATAATCTGCATCAACAGTCATAAATCCATTGGGTTTAAAAAGGACACTGGTAATATCTTCTCCCTTAGCATCGAAAGCTTTGATACCTGCTCCTGCAAAACCAGGGATAAGCATAGCAAAATCGAATTTTTGTGTTTTATACTCACCAGCCAATGTCTCGTAATGAGCTAATTTTTCTTCTACCTTATATACTCCTGCTTTTTTAATCCATCGGATACCGTATTCTGCCAAGATAGACTCGGCAAAAACTCTTGTAGGCGTAATATATCCACCTCTTTTCACAAAAGCTCCTCCCATTCCAAAATCACCCAACTCATACTCGTTGGTAATCCATACGATATCTGCTAAGTGCTCCAATTTACGTTTCTTTACTTCGAAAGCAACATTTAGAGCATACTCAAAAGCAGCTCCTTGACAAGTTGCCATTCTGTGTCCTGTTCCTATCAAAAAAGTTTGATGCTCTCCCTGCTCCATTTTTTGAAGCGCTTCTTGCAATTTCTCCCAAGCATGTGCAGCGTGGTCATAAGAACAAACAGAAACAGTATGTTGGTCTGGTCCTAAGCCAGGTGTTGCCTCAAAATTTAATTTTGGCCCTGTAGCATTAACTAAATAATCGTAATCTACTTTTTCGATTTGCCCTTGTTTTTCACCAACTACGTATTCTATAGAAACAAAAGGTCTTTTTGAATTGGCATCTCCTTCGGGATTGATAGAAATAGCTTTAGCTTGTTTATAATCAATTTTCCATTTTTTATAAACTTTATCTAGTTTAAAACGAACCTGATCTATGGTCATTTGTCCTATTCCCACCCAAATATTGGAAGGTACCCACTGATAATAACTATTGGGTGAAACAACAACAACCTCGTGCTTTTTCCCTAATTTCTTTTTTAAGAAAGCAGCGGCCGTATGACCTGAAATTCCTGCTCCTAAAACAACGACTTTTGACATAATCTATTTATTTAAGTATTCGGGTACTAAAATATATAAAACATTTAAGACAAACAAAAAAACTATGTTCTTTAACACTTTAATTTCCTTAAAGCCTTGTCTTCTAATGCTCTCATCTGTAAATTTTCTTTCTCTGTTTTATCGTTAAAACCTAAAAGATGTAAAATTCCGTGAATAATAACTCGATGCAGTTCTTCTAAAAAAGGATTATTATATTTTTCTGCATTGGATTGAACAGTATCTAAACTTATAAAAAGGTCTCCCGAAATAATATCGTTTTCGGAATAATCGAAAGTTATAATATCGGTATAATAATCGTGTTGTAAGTATTGTTGGTTGATTTTTAAAATATATTCGTCGGACGTAAATATATAGGTAAGATCTCCAAGCTTTTTAGAATAATCGTTAATGATTGTTTTTATCCATTCTTGAATTTTTTTCTGCTGAAGATCTGGCATTGGTATATCCTCACTTGTAAAATAAAAAGCCATTTTTATAAATTAAATACCATTTGCATTTTTGCACCATTATCTTCGAAAATAAGCTCATCTGCTAAATTTCTAATAACAAATACACCCCTTCCATCTGGTTTTTCTATATTTTCTGGCAAAGTAGGATCTGGAATATTATCATAATCGAAACCATCTCCTTCGTCGCTTACAGTAATGATTAATTTTTTTTCGGTTTTTGCTATTTCGACATGCACTTTTTTTGTTTCATCTTCTTTATTTCCATGAACAACCGCATTATTTGCTGCCTCTAAAACAGCCAAGAATACTTTACCATAAAGCTCCTCTCCGATAGAAAGTTTTTTTGAAGCTTCGTCGAGAAACAGCTCTATTTGTGTTAAATTTTTCTTTTTTGAAAATATTTCTATTTGTGTCTGTTCTAGATTATTCATGGTGTAAATTTAATAAATAATTAATATACTTCTTTTTATAGAAACTATGCAAATGTATTTTTGAACGCATTAAAATGTCGTCAATATTTTGCGTTTCTTTTTGATATTTAAAAATATCTTTTGGTTTACTTATTTTTTTATTTTGCACACTGTTAGCTTGTCTTTTCTTATCTATTTCACGTTCATAATCAGCATTTTCTGCTTCCAACAAACGAGTTAAGATACGTTCTTGACGGCGTAAAGTTTCAGCGGTTATTTTTTTGTTGATTAAATCTTTTTCTATTTGCTGCGATAATTTTTTGATTTCTTTTAATTGCTGAGCCAATTTAGGAGATATACCGTTACTATTAGACATTTCCGAAAACATTTTTTGCATTTTCTCTTGTTCGGCTATCATTTTTCCTAAGGCACGATTTATTTGTTTTTGTCCTGATTTTGAGCCCATTCCTTTTTTCAACTGTCCCAACATATTTTCTAGTTGCGATTTTAAAGATTGTGCTTGTTGTTTCATTTTTCCCATTCCTGGCTTAGGCTTATTTCCATTAGGATTGGAGCAAGAGCCCGATTTTTGACATTGCGATTGGGCTTGCATTTTCATTTGTTGCAAGACTTCATTTAATAGTAAATTTAAGTTATTTGCAGCTGTCATCACCATCTGTTGTGCCTGATGTGTTCTGTTAGACTTTCTTTCCTCTATATTTACCTTTGCTCTTTCCAATTGCTCTTCTATATTCAATACTTCTTTGTTAATTGGCGAGGCTAGCATAGGTTGCGTACGTGCCAAAGCATACAAAGAATCTTTTATTAGTGCAAAATTGCTAGTTATTTTGGATTGCCTATTGGCTAGTTTAATATATCTAGAATTTCTGCTGTTTATCTTCCTAAAGTTAAGCATTATATCTTCTTGTTCAAATGAAAATATTAACAAATTTTCAACAATTTGTTGCAAGGACTTTTCATCTTGCATTTGTTGTTGTTGCGTGGCTGAATTTAAAGATTGTTGCATTTGTTGTGCAAGTTGTTGCATTTTTTGTGCATTACTTTTTTCTTGAGCAGCTGCTTTTTTGCTCTGTTTTTTCTCTAAAGATTCTGTTGCTTTTTGCATTTCTTGTTGTAAATTTTTCATTTGTTCAGAAAAATCATCAAGTGACATTGGTTTTTGTAAGGCTTTATTTTTTTCTGCTGTTTCTTTTGCTTTTTTTGCAATTTCTTGCATTTCTTTTTCTTGCTGTTTTTGCTTTTCTATAAGTGTATCAATATTTTTCTTTTTGTTTTTTCTATCGGCTTCGGTTTCTTCAGATAAGTCTTCTTGTTTCTTTGCCAATTCTTTTAAGGCATCTATCTGTTGTTGCATTTTCTTTTCTACCTCATAGCGCTTCAATTGTTCCAAATTTCTATCTAATTGCTCCGATAAATCTTTGTAACTCATATCCATCTTTTTACTCAGATCGTTAAATTTTTCTTTTTTAAACTTACTCATCAATTGATTAATCTCATCTAACAATTTTTGCAAATCCTTGTCTATCAGGTTTTTCATTAAGTTTTCTATTTGCTTTTGTTTTTCGAGCAATTTTTTATTTTCTGGATTTAATTTTTCGAGCAACTTGTTATTTTTCTCATTTTCTTTGGAAATTTCTTTCATCAATCGTTCTAAGCTACTTTGCTTTTGAGATATATTTTTAAGTTTTTGATTTAGTTCCCAAGAGTTTAATTTTTGATTAATCATACTCTCTTTAAAATCGCGAACTTCTTTTTGTAATTCTTTTGATAATTTTTGAGTCTCTTGTAATTTATCTTTTATTGATTGGGTATTGGCATCGTCCATTTTCTCTATCTCTTTTTTCGACGGTAACTCAAAAGAAAACATCTCCGAGCGAGTTGATTTACTACCATTTACCTGATCATTATCCCAAACCTCAAAATAATATTCGACAGTTTCTCCTAGTTTTATTATTTCGCTAAAATCATACATATAGTAAAACTCTTGTACTGGTTGCTGATTTTCTAAAGGAATTTTAATTCGATGAATTACTGAATCTTTTTTTGTTTTGTACGAAAACATAATTTTAGTAATTCCATAATCGTCTTCTAGTTTTCCTTTGAAATAAAACAAAGACATTTGTGCACTATCGGTAAGCGATTGAACTATAATTAATGGATAGGCATCGGCTATACTTGTAGCGTTAAAAGAGAACAAATTGTTCTTAGCAAAAAGCTGATTGGCAATATTAATAGTATAAGCAAATGATTCTTTTAACTTTAGTTGATACGAAAAAAGATTATTCTTAGAAGATAGTTTAATTTCGTCTTTTTCATTTTTTATCCAAAGTGTATTGGTTTCTTTTGTTTGGAACGACCAATGTACCAATGAGCCTTCTGGCGCAATAAAATCGCCTGTATTTTTTAGCTTTTGTACTTTCTCTCCTGTATATTTTGGCGGAATAATTTCTATGGTAAAATTAAGAATATCGGGTGTAGGCAAAGCTCTTATTTTATATTCTTTAGAGCTAATATCTTCTGCTTCAAAAGAAATCAAAAAATCATTATTGACATTTTTAAAGGTATATTCAAACTGATTATTTTTGTTTTTTTGCATTAGATAAGTCAATCCTCCATATTTGATATAAACGGGATTGGGAATGTATTCTCCTTCAAAATGTAAGCGGATATTTAAATCGCTACCTTTTTTAACGTTTAAAGAATCGTTCTCTAAGATAAAAGTAAATGGTGCAGGCGCTTGGTAAAAAACATTATGATTAATTATTCTTTTTGTAGGCTCAGTAACAAATGCTGGATTATACAGATATAAAAAAACAAGGTTAGCTACAGGAAATAAAATCCAAAGAAAATGTTTTAAACTTTTTTTAATCTGAATTGCTGTATAAAAAGGAATGGGCGACAATTCTTTTGTCTTTTGTTGAACAGCTGCTGTAATTAATTCTTTGGAATAAGTTTTTTCTTGTAAATCTTTTAGTTCTAAAACATTTCGCAAATGGTCTTTTATCTCTGGAAAATATTCCTCTAAAATATTACTTACTTGATAATAATCTAAACGCTTTGTTATTTTAAGAAATGACAATAAAGGTTTAACAATGAGTATTGCCAATATACTTACTGCTATTAGAATAAAAGCGTAAAAAAATATTGTTCTAACATTTACAGAAAAATGACCTAAATATTCGGAAACTATTATTAATAAATAGCTTAGCACTAAGTACAACAAAAGAATTAAAGTCCCTTTTATAATTTGATTCTTATAGTACTTATTAATAAAGTGTTCTAATTTGTCGTATATAGGCGCTATTTCTACTGACATTTTTTTATTATCTACAAAACAAAGATAC
>Ga0256827_10003064_pt1 | contig 10666 bp, 3 predicted proteins | sample CV84metaG_FD_185977 | JGI IMG/M metagenome (GOLD analysis project Ga0256827, IMG submission 185977) | Hydrothermal vent microbial communities from East Pacific Rise, Pacific Ocean - CV84 | ecosystem: Environmental > Aquatic > Marine > Hydrothermal vents | place: Pacific Ocean: East Pacific Rise...
CGATATCTTCTTGCATTTTCATCTCAGCTAATGTTCCTGTCAAAGGAATCATAATCTCAGGATGTGCATTGATACCGCGTTTTTTCAATGCAATAGCTGCACCAATAATAGCGCGAGTTTGCATAACAGTGATTTCAGGATAAGTATTTCCTAAACGACAACCACGATGTCCCAACATAGGGTTAAACTCATGTAGGCTCTCTACTTTTGCTTTGATAACAGATACATCAACACCCATTACAGTAGCCATTTCTTGCTGTCCTTTTTCGTCATGAGGAACAAACTCATGCAATGGAGGGTCGAGTAAGCGAACAGTCACAGGAAGGTCTTTCATAGCTTCGAAGATACCTTCGAAGTCTTTTTGTTGGATAGGAAGTAAGCGGTCAAGAGCTTCTTCTCTTCCTTTAAGGTCTTCGGCAAGAATCATCTCGCGCATAGCCACAATCTTTTCACCTTCGAAGAACATATGCTCGGTACGACATAGTCCAATACCTTTAGCACCAAAGTCACGAGCAACTTTACTGTCACGAGGAGTATCAGCATTTGTGCGAACGTACATTCTTGAATATTTATCAGCCAATTCCATTAGCTTACCAAAGTCACCACTAAGTTCAGGATCAATGGTTCCAATTTTACCTTCATAAAGTTCACCAGTTGAACCATTCAATGAAACCCAATCGCCTTCTTTGAAAGCATTTGCTCCGATAGTTAATGTACGAGCTTTATAATCAATTTTCAATTCACCAGCACCTGATACACAACATTTACCCATTCCACGAGCTACAACAGCAGCGTGAGAAGTCATACCACCACGAGCAGTAAGAATACCGTTAGCAATATTCATTCCTTCTAAATCTTCAGGAGAAGTTTCGATACGGGCTAAAATTGCATTGTCATATTTTTCACACTCATCGGCAAAGAATACCAATTGACCAGTTGCTGCTCCTGGAGAAGCTGGAAGTCCTTTGGTAAGTACATTTGCTGAAGCCATAGCATCTTTATCAAATACAGGGTGAAGTAATTCGTCCAATTTGTTTGGCTCCACACGCATTACAGCTTCTTTTTCGTCGATACGGCCTTGTTCAAGCATTTCGATTGCCATGCGAACCATTGCAGCACCTGTACGTTTTCCATTACGAGTTTGCAATAACCATAATTTACCATCTTGAATAGTAAATTCAATGTCTTGCATATCGTTATAATGATCCTCTAATTTCTGCTGAATTTCCATTAATTCGGAATACATTTGAGGCATTACTTCTTCTAATGAAGGGAATTTTGTAGCTCTATCATCTTCAGAAACACCTTGTAAGGCAGCCCATCGTTTGGAGCCTTCTAATGTAATTTCTTGAGGAGTACGAACACCTGCTACTACATCTTCACCTTGGGCATTGATTAGGTATTCTCCGTTGAAAATATCTTCACCAGTACCAGCATCACGAGTAAATGCAACACCTGTAGCTGAATTATCGCCCATATTACCATAAACCATTGCTTGTACGTTTACAGCAGTTCCCCATTCACCAGGGATTTTATTCATACGACGGTAATAAACAGCACGGTCAGTTTCCCATGAATCGAATACTGCCATTACAGCTCCCCATAACTGATCCCAAGGATTGTCTGGGAAAGTCTTTCCAGTTTGTTTAGTTACCGCAGCTTTAAAATCTTTTACTAATTCTTTTAAATCTTCAACCGTAAAATCAGTATCTAATTCGATTCCTCTTTTCTTTTTAAGATTATGCATGATCTCCTCAAATGGATCTTCATCTTCTTTATTTTCTGGCTTCATACCAAGAACAACATCACCATACATTTGTACAAATCGACGGTAACTATCCCAAGCAAAACGCTCATTGCCTGATTTCTTTGCAATTCCTTCAACTGCCTCATCGTTCAAACCTAAGTTCAAAACAGTATCCATCATACCTGGCATAGAAACACGTGCTCCAGAACGAACAGAAACCAATAGTGGATTTTCTTTATCTCCAAACTTTGAACCTAAAATGTTTTCTGTATTCTTAATAGCTGCTTCAACTTCAGCTTTGATAAGTTCAACGGTTTTATCTTGTCCTAATTCGTTATACTCAGTGCATACTTCAGTTGTAATTGTGAATCCTGGAGGAACAGGCACTCCAATTAAATTCATTTCGGCAAGGTTAGCACCTTTACCTCCCAACAGATTTTTCATATCTGCTTTTCCTTCTGCTTTTTTGTCTCCGAAGGTATAGACTCTCTTTGTATTTCCCATGATTATGGTCTTTATATTTAGATTGTTATTGTTTTTAAATTTGGGCTACAAATATAGCAAAATTACATTTGTTCTCAGCCACTTTTCTAAGCAATGTTAGTTGATTTAATGTTTTTTAAGACCTTTATTAATATTGCTAATATGAGGTGTACTTGTTATACATTTAGCAATCATTTTGTTAAATATTTTCAACTCAGATAGCCAAATTTTTTATACCTTGCAGCCCCTTTTCAAAGGCAATTAAAATGAAATTATATTAACGCATAAAATAAGTATTATGGTAGATTTTAGATTAGATGATAAAGAGATTGCAATACAGGAGAAGTATCGTGATTTCGCAAATAGATGGATTATTCCAAACGCAAGAAAGTATGACCTTTCAGCAGAGTTCCCTTGGGAAGTTGTAAAGGCTGCATATAAAGAAGGTATTATGAATGGTCCTATTCCAACAAAATTTGGAGGTAATGGATATAGTCTTTTTGAAGGTTCACTTGCTGCTGAAGAATTAGGAGCTGGATGTATCGGAATTGGAATTGGAATTGAGGCTAACACTTTAGCATTGACACCACTTTTGTTAGCAGCAAATGATGCTCAACAAAAAGAGTTTTACGGTCGTATTAATGAAGAGCAAGGTGTTGCCGCTTATGCTTTGACTGAGCCAAATGCTGGTTCAGATGTTCAGGGAATCAAGACTACTGCCATAAAAAAAGGTGATAAGTATATTATCAATGGTCACAAACGTTTTATCACAAACGCTGAAGTTTCAACTTTCTTAACGGTATTTGCTTTAACGGATCCTGAGCGTGGAAGCCGTAGTTTATCTGCTATTGTTGTTCCTACTAATGCTCCTGGTGTTGAGATTAAACCTCATGTAATGAAAATGGGGCAGCGTGCCTCTGTTCAGAATGAGATTATCTTTACTGATGTAGAAGTGCCAGTTTCGAATTTATTAGGTCAGGAAGGTCATGGTTTCCTTATTGCAATGAAAACATTTGATCGTACTCGTAATGGAGTAGGGGCTTTAGCACTTGGTGCTTCTCGTACAGCTTTCGAAACTGCTCGTGATTGGGCTAAGAAAAGAATTCAATTTGGAAAGCCTATTGCTGCTCAGCAGGTGATTGCTTTTATGTTGGCTGATATGGCAACAAGTATCGAAGCTTCTCGTGGTTTGATTTGGAAAGCTGCAACTGCTTACGATCAAGGTTCTCGTCAGGCCTCTCAATTATCTGCAATGGCAAAACTTTATGCATCGGATGAAGCTATGAAGATTGCTGTGGATGCGGTTCAAGTGATGGCTGGAGATGGTTATTGCCAAGATTATTTGGTAGAGAAAATCATGCGTGATGTAAAATTGAATCAGATTTATGAAGGAACAAATCAAGTTCAACGATTGGTTATTTCAAAGAGTGTTTTGAAGTAATAGAAAGTATTAAATATAGTATAAAGCTTGCATGGTCTTCGGACTTTGCAAGCTTTTTTTTGTAGTATTAAATTCTCTTTATGTTTTACAATTGAAATTTGACTAACAAATTATTTTGTACTCGTTATTGCATAAAAAAAGGCTGTTGGTAGAACCAACAGCCTTTCATCGAAAAGGAAATCAATGTTTAATTAATGTCCCAGAATAGTTTAGTGTCTTGTTTGTCACCACCAATAGCTGAAGCAGCAGCTGCACGGTTTGCACCGTTAAGAGTTTGCTCATTTACTGGGTAAGTATAACGAACTGGGAAAATTCCAGGGCCGTTATAGTTCTCAGGAGGATCGTTAAATGTAGGAACGTCTAAACGTCTCCATGTAGTCCAACCGAAGAAACCTCTATTGAAATAAGCTATCCATGCTTGAACGCCAATACTGTTAATATCAGTATATGCATTGTTTGCTAAGTAAGCTGAAGCTGTTGCTGCATCACTTCCCCAATATTCGAAAGAAGAAGTTACTGCTGCATCATAATATGCTTGAGCTCCAGTAATTCCACCATTACCTTTTTCAGCGGCTTCTGCTAGATAAAACTGAATTTCAGTATAATCCATCAAAACGCAAGGGAATGTAGGGTCTTCTAAAGTTGGGCTTAAATGTGAGTAAGAAGAGTAAGAGTTACTATGTCCATAAGGTCCACCAACAAAGGCTTCACTTGCGATAGTGTCTTTTACTTTAGTATAATATAATCCTAAACGAATAGTATCATCCATAGAAAGCATTAAATCAACGATAGTGTTTGTCGCAACAAAATCATAACGACCACTAGCTACTAAGTCCAAATAAAGAGGGTTAGTATTAGGAGTAGCTCCTAAATAAGTAAATAATGCATTATCAGCACTTGATGTGAATACATTTGCTGCAGCTTCAGAAATAGCTTTGTTTACGTCAATACCATTAGGAGCATCAGCGATATGAGTTGCCATTTTAAGCTTCAAACCATTTGCAAACATTAACCATTTGGCATCATCACCAGCATAAATAATATCAGCTCCACCAAAACTACCAGCACCAGTACCAACTTTAAGAACCGCAATAGCTTTATCTAAGTCAGCAAATAATTGCTTATAAATAGTAACTGCATCGTCATATTTTGGATTTACATTATCAATATCTAATGCTTCACTATAAGGAATGTCACCAAACATATCAAGCAAGCGATTGTATGTAAAAATACGAAGAACTTCAATTACTGCTTTTCTGTTTGCGAAGTTTTTCTTGTCATCATCAAGTACTGGAGCAGGCTCTAAGTCCATAACTTTAGCACTTTCTTTAAGATCCATTAAAACGTCCTTATAAAGAGTACGAAATGCGTTCTCAGGAATGTTACGATTTACAATATTGTAATTCGATTCATCAGTATAAGTAGTTTCAGTGATATATTGAGCAAATAACTTAAATACGTTTGTATTTACGTTAATACTCGCCAGTTGATCAGATAGTTCTCTTTGTGCATTAGTAAATAATGTCTCTGACGGAACTACAGTTGGACTTTTAGTGTCAACATTCATTTCTTCAAGCTTTGTACAAGATGAAGCTACGAATAGAACTAAAAATATAAATAATATTTTTTTCATATTTATCTAATTTAGAAGTTTAAGTTAATATTAATTCCGAAATTACGTGTAGTTGGCATAACTCCCGATTGGTTACCTTGAAGGTTACCAGAACTTGCTCCCGCCTCAGGGTCTGCATCTGGAAGATTCTTATGAATGATCCAAAGGTTATTTCCAACAAATGAGAATGTAGCACCTTGAATAAAGGATTTATTATCTTTCTTCATTTTAAGTCTGTAAGAAAGAACAACTTCTCTTAATTTTACGTATGATGCATCATAGATATAACGCTTATTTGGGTTACGCGCCCAGCCAAAAGCTGAATAACGGTCACCATTAATACGGATATTGTTTGTTTGTCCATTAGTAAATACACCTTCTTGAAGAATTCCTCCTGAGTTACCAGCATAGTTACCTGGTGTTCCTACGATAGGGTCACGAAGTGGATTTCCAAGGTCATTATTCTCACCAGTTAAAGCATATAGGCCAGTTCCTTCACCATACCAATGGTCAAGAGAGAAGATGTCGCCACCTTGCTGCCAATCAATTAAGAAACTAAGTCCCCACTGTCCGTAATTAAAACGGTTAGTGATACCCATATTGAAATCAGGAGTGATATTACCAATTACTTGGTCAGAAGTTGCAGAAGAAATATACTGTCCTGGACGTGCTCCATTTGCATCATAAATCTTTTTATTATCCTCTGGGTCATAAGTATAATCAGTTCCTTGAATTACTCCATAAGGTTGTCCAACAGTTGCGTTAATAGTAATTCCACCTTGGAAACTTCCTAATACTAAGTTGTCAACACCATCATAAAGAGACACAACCTCATTAACGTTCTTACTCCAGTTAACAATTACATCCCACTGGAATTTATCAGATTTCATTGCGGTTGCCATTAAAGCAATCTCAATTCCTTTATTCTGAATTTCACCAGAGTTTACATACTTATAGTTATATCCAGTAGCTGTAGACACAGAAACAGGAAGTATTTGGTCAATAGTATTTGTTTTATAGATAGAGAAATCAATTCCTAAACGATTGTTTAGAACTTTCATTTCAACACCAAGTTCAACACTCTTTGTTCTTTCTGGACGCAATGCAGCGTTGTTCTTAGTACTAGGTACTGAGAATAAAGCAGTGCTACCAAAAGGACTAGGCTTAGAATAAGTATCCATAATACTTGCAAATGGCGCGTCATTACCTACTTCAGCATAGTTAGCACGGAATTTACCGAAACTTAACCAATCAGCTTTCCATAATTCAGAGAAAATAACGTTTCCAGAAACAGAAGGATAGATATACGAATTCTCACCATCAGGAAGAGTAGAAGAATAATCATTACGAACAGTTGCCTCTAAATAATATGTGTTTTTATAACCAATACTTGCTTGTGCATAAAAACCATTTACTCCAATAATTTGAGCACTTTCAACAGGTGATAATACAGGGTTTACCGAATTAGATAAAGAATATAATTCAGGAACAACTAATCCACCATTGGTAGAAGAGAAAATAGAAGTAACATTTGTTCTACGAATATTTACACCTAATAAACCTAAGAAACTTAAGTCATCATTGAAGCGATGGTTAAAGTTTGCAATCGCATCATAGTTAGTTTCACGGAATGTTTTATTATAACGAGAGTAACCTGATCCTACATCTAATCGGCTAATACCGAAACGACGAGCAATAGATCCAACAGCTAAGCGCTCTTCTTGCATAGTTGAATAATAGTCAACAGATGCGCGACCCATAATACTCATCCAATCAAAAACTTGCCAATTAACTAAAGCATTTCCAACAATACGGTCACGAACGTCAGTTTGAACGTTTTCGTAACGATCCCAATAGAAGTTATCCCAATAGATAGGATTGTAGTTTCCACCACGAGCATCAGCCATATTCCATGTTACGTTACGACCTGTTTTATTATAAAGGTTTTCTAGGTCAGTTACATCAACATTAGTTTGCCACCATTGGCGGAAACTAGAAAGAATATTGTTTGAATAACCAGTTGAGTTACGACCCTGAACATCAGAGTTTGTATAGTTAATAGATCCAGAAACAGTAAGTTTATCAGTTAAATTATGAGATGCATTAAATGCAATATTATTTCTTTTTAATTTACTGTTTGGCATAATACCCGTTTGGTATAAGTTGGTATAAGACATACGGAAACTGCTTTTATCAGTTCCACCGTAGAAAGCTACCGAGTTCTTTGTTGTAAATGAGTTATCAAAGAAGTCAATTGCTCCATGATCAGCATTTTTCCATGGAGTCTTTTTTCCGAAGTTCTCACTTTCAGGGATAAAAGAAGTCCAATCATAGACCATTAAATTTTCGTCAAATGCTTCTCCATAAGATGCATCCTCAGTATAAGGAACGTAAAGATTTCCTTGTCCGTCTTCCTCTAAACCAGGGTGTTTTCCACCACTATAATAAGGTCCATAACCTGCACCATAACCAGTTTGGTATTTAGGGAAAGTAGTTTTGTCGATAAATCCCATGTTAGCACTTAATCCTAAAGTGATACCAATAGCATTTTTACCGTTACGTGTTTGCTTGCTACCTTTTTTAGTAGTAATGATGATAACACCATTAGCAGCACGTGAACCGTAAAGAGCAGTCGCAGCAGCACCTTTAAGTACGTTGATAGACTCAATGTCATCAGGATTGATATCCGATGCAGCATTACCATAGTCATATCCACTAGAACCTTGTTGCTGTCCAGCAGAGTTTGTGTTGTCGTTGTTTACAGGTACACCGTCAATAACAAACATAGCTTGGTTATTTCCAGTAAGAGAAGTCGAACCACGAATGATAATATTCGTTGATCCACCCATATTACTGTTCGCTTTTACCTGAACACCCGAAACTTTACCTGAAAGAGAGTTTACGAAGTTGTCGCTTTTTACTGCATTTACTTCATCGCCACCTACTTCTTGAGTAGCATATCCTAGAGATTTTTTCTCTCTTGAAATACCAATCGCTGTTACCACAGCGCCCTCAAGCTCAGTTACGCTTGTTTTAAGTGATACATTAACACTTGTTTTTCCTGCTACATCTACTTCTTGAGTTTCCATTCCCATGAATGAAAAAACCAAGGTAGTGTACTTCTCGTCGAAGGAAATTTCATATTCCCCACTCGAACCAGTAATTGTACCCGTTGTGGTACCTTTCACAATGACTGTTGCGCCCGGAATGCCCTTATTATCATCCGCGCTGGTAACTTTACCTTTAACAACCTTCGTTTGTGCGTTAATAACCTGCAGTCCTAAAAAAAATAAGAATGCAGTGAAAAGAATAGTTTTTCTCATAACAACATAATTTGGTTAGTAAATTAAATTAAACATTGATTAAATTCATGATATAATGATTCATTACATCTAGTTCTTAAGTTTGTATTTCTGTTTTATAGTATTCCTGTGCAGTACTAAAAACGATGCAAGTTAGCAATAAAGTTGATAGGTCATAACAAAAACTTAAAAAAAGTTAAAAAATAATACTGTTGATAACTTCGGTTTACGCTGTTTTAAGAAATTGTTAGTAGGATTTTGCTTGCTCTGTAGATGCTATAGAGTAGATGTAATATTCAAATAATCAATAACTAAATTGAAGTAATATGAGCCTAAATTATTAATGTTATATAATTAACTAAACTCGAATGAAAAGTTAAAAAAAATGGTAAATACCATATAAATATTATAAAGAAACAACATTGATTGTTTTACCTATATATATAAGGTGTGCTTTAACATTCGTAAATTGCATCTTGTGTAGCAACTTTTGGTAATTTTTCACTTGTTTTAAGTGCTTGTCCTTCTCAAGTGTGCTAATTATGTCGTAATCGCTTACTTTATAATCGATAATTATAGCCTCATTTTCTTTAATAATTACTTTATCAGGTCTAAGTTGTTTTCCATTGGGAAGAAGTATTGCACATTCGTTTATCTCTGTGTTTTTATTCTTGAAAAAATCTTTTGTACTTGGATGTTCAGTTATGCGGTGCAACTCTTTTCTGTAGTCGTTTAATTCGTCTGAAGTAATTATACCCTGTAGATGCACATCCTTAATTACTGAGTCAATATCTTTTTGATTTGATATCAATGATAAAAGGTAATGTATTTTTTTACCCTCTTCAATTCGTTGCTGTTGTTCATTGCTTATTCCAAGATTTGAGTTCCTTTTTAGTTGAATACGGTTACTCCAAGGTTTACTAATTACTTTTAAGAGTTGATTATCATTTTTCTTGTTCTCCTTTTTCTCTTTTGGCTTGATACTACCGTATATCTTTAGATTATCATTTGTAGAAACGAATTTAGGATTATCGATTCTAAAATCTTTAAATTTATCCCATGCTGAATTTTTATTGTCTTCGAATAGAATAATTAGTTGTTCGGTAGGTCGAGTATTAGCTACATAAATAAGATTCAGGTTATCCATCTTCTTTTTATCTTCTTCGTCACGAAACTGCTCACTGAAACTTGATGATAAGAGTTCTTTTTTATGTTTAATCATTGCGGTTTCAAAACCGTCGATCCCAATAGGTTTTGTGTCAATCCAATGAAGACCACCTCCTTTATTATCAAAGCCGTTCGCTGGGAAAATAACAACTGGAAACTCTAAACCTTTTGCTTTATGAATGGTGTAAAGTTTAATTGCATCGATATTCTCAGGAAGGCTAATGCTAAGCCCCTCTTTTTTTAACTCCCAAAACTCCAAAAAGGCTTGTAGTCCTGATCCGTTTTTCTGACTGTTTTCAAGTATATTGTTAAGTAAGCTTTGAACAAACGGATTTGGAAGTTGGTTTAGTTTTAACTCCGTGATTAAGTATTCGGCCAGGTCGTATGATTGTAACTCTTTTAGTTTTGTTGCTGAGAGTTTAACCTTGTACTGAAGAATAGAGTCACAAAGAATTTCGATATCCTTATTCCAACCAATAGCGTTAAGATGACTGCTTATGTTTTCAAGCGAATGTTTACCATTATCTTCTTCAGCCTTACTTAATAAATGGTGGATATTAAGCAGGTTATTTTTTCGGTCACTATTTCCAATATAACTCATGAGAGATACAAGTAGGCTAACTTGCGGATTTTTTTGGATGAAAAGAGTTTCGTTGGAAACTACCTTAAAATTATTTTGAACAAGAATTTCCGAAGTTTTTGCCAATACTTTTTTAGAACGAGCAATGATGGCGATATCTTTTAATTCGTAATTTTGATTAAATAATTCTTTTATATGGCTAATGAGACCCTCTTCATAAGATAACGCTCCATCCTTTGGGTAATTCTGAATAATTACCTTTCCATTATCCTGTGTTTTCCCAGGTATTTGCTCGTGTGATTCATAAATCTTTGTAATGCGCTCCGAATCTCCA
>Ga0256827_10003065_pt1 | contig 10666 bp, 10 predicted proteins | sample CV84metaG_FD_185977 | JGI IMG/M metagenome (GOLD analysis project Ga0256827, IMG submission 185977) | Hydrothermal vent microbial communities from East Pacific Rise, Pacific Ocean - CV84 | ecosystem: Environmental > Aquatic > Marine > Hydrothermal vents | place: Pacific Ocean: East Pacific Rise...
ATCGATAAAAATAGTAGAACTTTCGCAGTAGAGGTTCTTTTAAAGTTTTTATATCTATTAGAATACTGAATATTTATTTGATTAAAAGCAAATAAATATGAGATTAAAGGAATTAAAAACAAGATATTTTTATTATATTTTGTTTCATCTATATTTAAATATTTAAAAATAATTAATAAAATAAAGTATGTTAAAAACAAAATAATAGTTGAAATAATTAAAGATGATTTAAATAATTTATCAGCATCCTTATCCTTTTCTGGCAACATTATTGCCTGTTCATACCTAAAGGTAAAAAGTATTGCTAAAATAGAATATATTGAGACCAAAAAACCAAGTTCTCCAAAGTCATCAGGAGTATATAATCTTGTTAATAATGGACTAAATAGAAGAGGTATTGCTTGTGCAATAGCAGTACCGGTCATTAATGTTAAAATATTTTTAAAAAATTCATTTTTTAACATTAATTTAATTTTTAAAATCAAAAAATCTCCGTTAATTATAAATTTTTCACAATATATTCAATTTCTTTTTCTTTTAAGTATGGATTCATAGGTAAACTCATAATATCATTACTTATTAATTCTGCAATTGGGAAATCACCTTTTTGATATTTTAAATACTTAAAAGCTTTTTGTAGGTGTAAGGGTTTAGGATAGTGTACTGCAGATGGTATACCTTTTTCTTTTAATCTCTTTTGCAACTCATCTCTATTTTTTACTCTAATTGAATACTGAGCATATACAGAGCTATTATCTTTTTTGATAGATGGAATAATTAGCTTATCATTATTTATTAAAAGGGAATCATATTTAGTTGCGACCTCTCTTCTTAATTTAATATTTTCATCAAAATACCTTAATTTAACTCTTAAAACTGTAGCTTGAATAGTATCTAATCTACCTCCAATACCAATATATTCATGATGATACCTTTTAGTTTGTCCATGTAATCTTAAACTTTTCATTTTTTGAGCTAAAGTTTCATCATTGGTAAAAACAGCTCCTCCATCACCATAACACCCTAAGGGTTTGGCCGGGAAAAAACTAGTTGTTCCTATCTTAGATAAATTACAAGATTTTTTTCCTTTATAAGTTGCTCCAAATGATTGAGCTCCATCTTCTATCACAATAAGATTGTGTTTTTTGGCTATCTCATTAATTTTATCCATATCACTAGTTTGACCAAATAGACTAACAGGGATAATTGCTTTAGTTTTAGATGTTACTTTATCTTCTATTTTATCTGCATCAATATTATATGTTTTTTCATCAATATCAACAAAAACAGGTTTTGCTTTTAGAAATGCAATGGTTTCTGCTGTTGCAATAAATGTAAAAGGTGTTGTTATTATCTCATCTCCAGGTTGAATATCAATAGCCATCATTGCAAGGATTAGAGCATCTGTTCCGCTACTACAACTAATTGCATGCTTTACTCCTACATAATTTTCTAACTCTTTCTCTAATAGGTGAACATCTTCACCCATTATATAATTAGATTTATCTAAAACATTGTGTATTGAATTATCAATTTCCTCTTTATATAGTTGGTAATCTTTTTGTAAATTTGCAAAATCTATTTTCATTGTTAATCCTAAAATTATTATATTTTTTCTACAATTCCATTGCTTAATTTGTATTTTCCAAATTCATCTTTTGCAATATTATTATTAAACTTTAACTTATTTCCAGATATGCCAACCCAACCAATTTGTTTAGATGGTACACCTACAATTAATGCAAAACTAGGAATATCTTTATTTACAACAGCTCCAGCTCCAATAAAAGCATATTCTCCAATTGTTACTCCACATACAATTGTTGCATTTGCTCCAATTGCTGCTCCTTTCTTTACTAGAGTCTTTCTATATTCATCCTTTCTGATAATGAAACTTCTGGGATTTATAACATTTGTAAAAACCATAGATGGTCCTAAAAAAACATCATCCTCTATCTCTACTCCTTCGTAAATAGAGATATTATTTTGAACTTTAACTCCATTGCCAATCTTAACTCTAGGTCCTACAACACAGTTTTGACCAAAAGAACAATTTTGACCTATTTTTGTTCCATTCATTATATGATTAAAATGCCAAATTTTAGTTTTTTCACCAATAACAACATTATTATCTATGTAACTGCTTTCATGTACAAAATAGTTCATTTTATAACCTCTTTTAAAATGGGATGATAATCTCCTTTTAAACCAACAGCATTTGCGTTTCTTATAGCAAATGCAATATCTATAGAGTTTCTTGCATCTTTTAAACTAAAGCCATTACCCTTTAAAATTTCTTTATAAGAGTTTGTATGTAGCTCTGTAAAACCACTACTAAACTCTAACTCTTCATTTTCTATAGTAATAGAACGAAATGTTCGTTGTCCTTTCTCTTTTATATCTTTAGGTAACATATTACTATCTACTGATAAAAACCATCTTACTCTTGCTCTTTCTAATCTTAAAAAACCAGCATTTGTATTAGGTTCAGCATAATGAACAACATTTTCTTGAACTTTACCAAAAATATGAGTAAGCATATCAAAAAAATGTATTCCAATATTGGTAGCTACTCCACCAGATTTGCTATTATCTCCCTTCCAAGAGGTAAAATACCATTTTCCTCTACTTGTTATATATGTCAAATCTATATCATAAATTTTATCTTTAGGACCATTATCAATCTTGTTTTTCAACTCTATTATAGCAGAATGCAATCTTAATTGAAAAATAGTATTAACTCGTTGTCCTGTTTCTTTTTCTATCTCCATAAGTGCATCTAAATTCCAAGGATTTAAAACAATAGGTTTTTCACATATTGCATCAACCCCACTTCTTAAAGCAAATCTAATATGAGCATCGTGTAGATAGTTTGGAGAGCATATAGAAAGAAAGTCAACTTTTTTTCCTCTTCTTTTTAATTTATCTATATGTCTATCAAAGCGTTCAAACTCGGTAAAAAAACTAGCATCAGGAAAATAACTATCTATTATTCCAACACTATCACTTCTATCTAAAGCAGCAACTAAACTATTATTAGTATCCTTTATTGCTTTCATATGTCTAGGAGCTATATAACCTGCTGCTCCAATTAATGCAAATTCTTTCATATACCCTCTAATAATAATCTGATTTTAAAATATTAAAATCAGATTATAATCTTCCATCAACAATGTTTTTATCCAAAAAACTCTTTATATCATAAATAATAGAGTTTTCTGCTTTAAAATTTTCAATATTTAATTGATTGATTTTTGTGTGTGAAACAGCTAGAACAACTCCCTCATATTTTTTATTTTTTATCTCTTCATAATCCTTTAAATTAATATTATATTCGTATTTAACCTCTTTATGACTTGCCCATGGATCATAAACATCAACATTACATCCAAAATCTTTTAGTTCTTGATAAACATCAACAACTTTTGAATTTCTAATGTCTGGACAATTCTCTTTAAAGGTTATACCTAATAATAGGATATTAGCTCCTTTTATTTTTGCTCCTTTCTGAATCATTAACTTGATTATTTTATTTGCAACAAAAATCCCCATATTATCATTTATTCTTCTACCTGAAAGAATAACTTGTGGATTATAACCTACAGTTTCTGCTTTATAAGTTAAGTAGTATGGGTCAACACCAATACAGTGTCCACCTACTAATCCAGGAGTAAATGGTAAAAAGTTCCATTTTGTACCAGCTGCTTTTAAAACATCCATTGTATCAATACCAAGTTTGTCAAAAATCAAAGCTAGTTCATTTACGAATGCAATATTTATATCTCTTTGAGAGTTTTCTATAACTTTTGCAGCTTCTGCAACTTTAATTGAAGATGCTAAATGAGTTCCTGCTGTAATAATTGATTTATAGAGTGTATCAACTTTTATTGCTATTTCAGGGGTTGAACCACTTGTAACCTTTTTTATTGTTGTTAATGTATGGACTTTATCTCCTGGATTTATTCTTTCAGGAGAGTATCCACAGAAAAAATCATTGTTAAATTTTAATCCTGTTTTTTTCTCTAATATAGGAACACAAACTTCTTCCGTACATCCTGGATAAACAGTTGATTCATAAATAACAATATCTCCTTTTTCTAAAACAGATGCAACAGTTTCTGTTGCTTTTTCTACAAGATATAAATCTGGAGAGTTATGCTCATCTATGGGAGTAGGAACCGTTATAATATAAAAGTTACAGTCTCTGATAGAATCTAAATTTGTAGTACAAGTTAATCCCTTGTTAATAACAAATTCTAATTCTTCTGATGTTGTTTCTAGAGTTTTATCAAGATAATTATTAAGTTCATCTACTCTAGATTGATTAATGTCATAACCTATTACGTTATATTTTTTTGCAAACTCTACAGCTAAAGGAAGACCAACATAACCAAGTCCAATTATTGCTATTTTTATTAAATTATCTTTATTCAAAAATATCTCCTTCAAAAGAGATTGCATTATACCATATTATCTTTTTATTTCAAGACATTTTTTTATATAGGTATAAATACCTATTTCATAATAAGTTATCTAAAAAAGCATTTAATTTATTGACAATTTTACTTACTTTAATGTAAAGTATGATAAGGGGGGTTTTATGTTTTTTTATTTAAAGATATAGATGGATAAATTAAAGATACTCATTAAGTATTTTCCTAATTTCGTATTCATATTTAATGACTTAAACGAAGTAGAACTTTCTAATCATAGTAAAAAAATTATAGATAAAGTAAAATTTAAAAATGCTCTAGATTATATTAAAATATCAGGGACTGCTTATGAGTATGAAACAACAAGCAAAGGAAACTGTTATTTAAATAGATTAATCCCTACAGGAGATAAGCATATTTTAATTATGACAGATATCACAGAGCAACGAAGACTAGAGAAAAAAATTATAAAAAATGAGATATATTATAAAGATATTTTTGATGTTATTGGTATAGGAGTATGGGAGTTAAATTTAGAGACTCAGAGGTATAAATTAAACTCAACACTACAAAACATGCTAAATTTTGATTCTGATACATTCTCCTATAATAGATGGATTGAACATATTGGAGAAGATTTTTTAGATAAAATTTCTGAAGATTTTTCTGCATATATAAAAGGAAAAAAGAAAAAATTCAAAGTAGAGTATCGTTTAAATAGAGAAGAGATAGTTTGGGTTCAGATAGAAGCAACAGCAAAAACATACTATCTAAACAAAGTATTTAAAATTATTGGCACCTTTAAATATATAACAAAAGAAAAAGAGATGGAAAATGCTTTAATCAACTATAATAGAAAATTAGAAGAAGAGGTGAAGAAAAGAACAAAAGAGATAAATATTGCTAAAGAGGTTGCAGAGCAAAAAGAGAGAAGCAAAAGTCAATTTATTGCAAATATATCTCACGAATTTAACACACCATTAAACTTGATTTTTAATTATGCGAAAATAGGCTTAAAGAAGAATGAACTATCTTCACTTCATGGATATTTAGAAAAGATAGAGGTAAATACAGAAAAACTTATAACTCTAATGGAAGATATTTTGATGTTAGTTAAAATCGATTCTGATTTAATCAATTTTAATTTTAGAGCAACAGATGTTAAAGACTTATTAAATTCTTCACTTAATAGTTTAAGGGGTAGAATTAAAAAAAAGAGTATCAATATTAAAACTATAGTAAATACAAAAAATATGGAATTATATTGCGATTCTATTAAAATATCTCATGTTATTAGATTGATTCTTAATAACTCTTTAGATTATTCAGAAAACAATTCAACTATAGTACTATCTGTTAGTAATACAGATAAAGGGTTTTTATTTTCAATAAAAGATGATGGTATTGGAATTGATACCGAAGAACATAAAAAAGTATTTGAACGTTTTACTGTTGGTAGTAATACTTATAAAGAGAGAAGAGGATTAGGACTATCAATAGCAAAAGAGATCATTCTAAAACATAATGGCAAAATATGGATAGAAAATAATATACCTAAAGGGGTAATTGTTTATTTTTTAATCCCCTTTAAGGAATAATTAATGAATAATTCTAATATTATTTTCATATAGGAGATAAAATGGAAAAAATTAATTATAATATTATAGGAGAGGGGAAAACAATTTTGTTAATTCATGGTTGGACTCACTCTTCGAAAGCATGGCATAAAGTTGTAAAAATATTATCCAAAAAATATAAAGTTATTACTATTGATTTGCCTGGTCATGGAGTTTCAGAAAGTAGAGAAGAGAATGGAAAGCTCTTAGATTATGTAACAGACTCTGTATTTGAATTTATCAGTAACAATAATATATCACCCTATGCAATAGTTGCTCATTCAATGGGCGGTTTAATTACTCTAAAGATGTTAAGAAAATATAATTTATCTTTAGAAAAGTTGATGCTTTTAGGTACTCCATATTGTGGTTTACCGAAGTGGATCTCTCTCTTTGGAAAACAGGAGAAGTTAAATTATAAGCTGTTTTCTCTTCAAAAGAGATTACCTACTAAATTAAGAAATTATACAACAAAAATGGGGAGTAAGCTCACATTTAAAGATCTTAATAATGTAGATGATTCTCTATATGATTCTATATTTGAAAGTTCTCCTTTTTATGCAGCTAAACTCTTTAAAGAACTCTCTGAAAACTGTTTTAAACTAGATAAAAAACTCAATGTAAAATCCTCTTTTGTAGCTCGTGGAGAGTTTGACAGATTAGTTTCTCGAGATAAATTAATTACCTTAGCTAGATTTTTAGATGCAGAGTATTATCAGTTTAAGGGTATTTCTCATACAATAATGTTGGAATCTCCTAAAGAGTTAACAGAAAAAATAGTAGAATTTTGTAAATAGAGTTTATTGTTTGAATTTATGTAGTTGATTTTTTTTAAAGTTCCATTCTGGAGTAATGATATTATCTCTGTTATCAAGCTTATACCAAGGAGAGAGTTTGCTATTAAAGTTTTTCAGAATATGAATACTTTGTGCAGGCATATAACTTTGTGCAAGGAGGTATAATTTTTGACCTTTTTTATTCTCAACCATATCAACAACAATAATTGCATGACCAGGAAAACCTCCCTTTATAAAGAAATTTCCAATCTCCATTTTTTTAATATTTTTTTTAGGGGTTTCTTTTGCAAGAGAGTAGGTCCCAGCATAGGTAAATATTAGATTCATATATTTTCTGAAATTTTCATAATCAACACCTTTTTTTCCATTAAACACCCACTTTACTCTATTTTTAACAATTTTAGCTCTTTTTCCTGTGCTCCAATCAAAAAAAGAGAGATTATCTCCACTTGTAAAATCAAAAGCTATTTTTTTATATTTTTTAAGAGAATAAAGATACTCAGCTCTTAAACGCATAACTGCATCTGCACACTGTTGAAGATCTCTTTTTCCAATATCAATATCTATAACTGCATAATGTAGATTTTGATTAGGTTTTAGAATTTTATTGTAGTAGTAAACTTTTGCTCCTCTATTTTTTAATGGAAGAGCTCTTAACCAGTTTGCAAAACTTTTTTTAGGTTTATCAACTCTGTAAAATCCAATGGGAGCTTTAATATCTGATATTTGTCTATTTATATCTCCTATATGCCAGTTGTAACTATTTTGAAAAATTAAAGAATTTATTAAAAAAAATATGAAAAATCCACTCATAAATACCTCCTTTTAAAAAGACCTATAAATATAAGAAAAATTCACTTTAATTGTAAAACTCCTCTGATTTCTACTTATAATAAGTTTTTATTGATTATCTCTTTTTCTCTTTTTTTTCAGGTACTGGATCAAAACCACCCTTGGAAAATGGATTACACCTTAAAATTCTCCATACAGAAAGAAAAAATCCTTTAAATGCTCCATGTTTTTCTAGTGCTTCAATTGAATAGTGGGAACAAGTTGGATAGTATTTACATCTAGGAGGTCTACTTGCTGAGATATATCTTTGATAAAACTCAACTAACTTTATTAGAAATTTTTTCATTATTACTCTGCTTAACAAGATCTAAGAATATCTTATTTAAATCATCGTAAGAATATTCTAAAATTTCTTTTCTAGCAATTATAATATAATCTCTACCAACTAGAAATAGATTTTTATTCGTTCTATAGAAAACCCTAAAAATCCTCTTATAATAGTTTCTTACTACAGCATTACCAACTTTTTTAGATACTACAATACCTATTCTTGAGGTACTATTAGTAGTAGTCTTAAACAGTAAAGCCATACTTCGATGTCTTATAGGTTTTCCTCTTTGAATTCTTAGAAAATCTTTTCTTTTAAGAACTCTTAACTCTTTAGGAAAGCTATTATTTTTTGTATGTTGTAGGAGCAAGTTGTTTTCTGCCTTTTCTTCTTCTTCTTTTAAGAATAGCTCTTCCTGCTGCTGTCATACTTCTTTTTCTGAAACCGTGCTTGTTACGTCTTTTTCTATTACTTGGTTGAAACGTTCTTTTCATATTATTCTCCAAACAAATCAAGGAGTAGATAATGCCATTTTTATTATTAAAAGTCAAGCATTTTTTGTTATTTTTTTGATAAAAATAAGTTTTTAAAAAAAAGTCGTCTAATCTTATCTTATGAACGACTGTTTAATATTAAAGATAAGTATTAGAATGTTCAATATTTTTACAAGATAGATTTATTTTTTTGAGATCTTTTATAAGGGTTACTCTTTATTTGATATTTTACGAATATTTAAAATTATAAAAAGAGCAAACAGTATAAAATAAAAATGGGAATTTTTACTATTACTAGATGATATAGAACATCCTTCGTTTCCTGTTCCATTTTCTTCGTTAGGTGCTGTATCTCCATTTGAGTCTTCTCGAAGTTCACATCTATTGCTTTCTGTATTACAGATATAATTTAAACTTAAATCACAATTTCTATCTTCATAACATACAGATATTTCACAACGTTTCTCTCTTGTGTTACAAATTTCATTGTTTTCCATATCACATTGTGTAGTTTCTGTACACTCTGTATCTGCTCTACAATATCCCTCATAAGCAACCTCTGTACTCCAATAATTATTTGCATGGCATCTATTAAAATAACTTTCACCATCTTTTCCACAAACAGGTTGGTCAAGCTCTTGAGTTTCTGGACAATCAATTCCTTTATCAGATACTACAACATGCATTGAATATTTTTCAGGAGTAGTTGTATTTTCCATTCCACTTCTTATTTGAATATAATAATATTTTGTATCTCCACTATTTACAAATGAGACTTTTTCTACACTAGAACTATATTCACTAACTGCAACAATCTCTCCATTATGATAAACTAATAGGTCTAAATCTCTAAAATCACTCTGTTCCTCTCCTGCAATTCTAATACTTAATCTATTATTTGCAGAAACTCTTATCTTATACCAATCTTGTGCATAACTACAACTATCTGATTCTGAAGTTGAAAGCTCATTGTTTGACCATTTAAAATTTTCAGTATCTATCTCATATGCATTATCAATAGTAGTATTGTTATTAACCTTTGTTATACTATCTATACAATTTGCATAAATAGTAAATGAAAATAAAATTGATATAAATAAAAGAATTTTTGTCATGAGATCCTCCAAAAATATTGACAACATTATCTATATACTCTTCTTGACGCAGAGTGTCAAGGTTTTTTATTTTTTTTATTTTTTTATAATTTTTATAATTTATTTAAATAATCTCTTGTGGTTTCAGTATCTTTTACATCTTTTTCAATCTTTGATTTAAAGCTTGCCTTGTAATTCCTAAAAGTTTAGCTGCAATTGTCTGATTATTATCTGCTCTTTTCATTGCTTCTAAAATAACAATATGCTCCATCTCTTTTAACATAGGTAGATTCTCTGTAAATATAACTTTCTGATTATTTTTAACATTTTTAATAGATGGTTTATCATATTTGATAAAAATACGATCCTCTATTATCTTTTTGGAGAGAATACTCTTTGATTTAGTTTGAGTAACCGCATCAAAAACAAGTGCTCTTAATTCTCTTATATTACCTGGGAAATCATAATTATTTAATAGAGTAAAAAGTTCGTTTGGAGCAATTAGCTCTTTTTTACCAAGTTTTGTTGCAGCCTCTTTTATAAAATGATTTACCAATATATTAATATCAATTTTTCTCTCTTTTAATGGCGGAATTGTTACTCTATGAGTGTAGAGTCTATAATAGAGATCTTTTCTAAAACTATTATCTTCAACCATCTTTTCTAGATTTTTATTTGTTGCCATTACAATTTTAATATCACTTTTAATTGGTTTATCTGCTCCTAACGGATAATAACTTCCTTCTTGGAGTAATCTTAGTAATTTTATTTGAGAAATTGGTTCTAAATCTCCAATCTCATCCATAAAAAGAGTTCCTCCATTTGCTCTTTCAATAAGACCAACTCTATCTGTTACAGCATTTGTAAAAGCTCCCTTTTTATGTCCAAATAGAGTGTCAGAAAAAAGCTCATCGCTTAAACCTGCAATATTTATTGGAACAAACTCTCCTTTTCTGTCAGAAAGTTTATGTACAGCCTTTGCAAATAACTCCTTTCCAACTCCTGTTTCTCCAGTAATTAAAACAGGCTCTAAACTATATCTTATAGCTTCTAGATATCTAAAGATAGATAACATATTTTTAGATATAGTTTTTATTTTACTAAAAGCTTCG
>Ga0256827_10003066_pt1 | contig 10658 bp, 12 predicted proteins | sample CV84metaG_FD_185977 | JGI IMG/M metagenome (GOLD analysis project Ga0256827, IMG submission 185977) | Hydrothermal vent microbial communities from East Pacific Rise, Pacific Ocean - CV84 | ecosystem: Environmental > Aquatic > Marine > Hydrothermal vents | place: Pacific Ocean: East Pacific Rise...
GAGAGCCTCTTCTTTAGATACCATACTTCTAGCCAAAAGACGCATAGATGAAATAGCCAAGCATATTGTGGAGCATTATACGAGTAAGATTCACCCTGACGGATTTAAAGCGATGATAGTTTGTCATAACCGTAAACAGGTGATTGCTTACAAAAAAGCTTTTAATGCGTTGGCAGAGCAGGGGTTGAACCCTTATGACTCTAAGGCTATTATGAGTTTTGAGTATAAAAAAGACCCTAAAGAGTATTTTGAGTTGGCTGTGGATGAGGGTGAGATAAAGCAGAGCATTGAAAACTTTAAGCTTCCATTTGGTGATGAGACGAACATGACCAAAGGTGGAAAGAAGCAGTATGACAACACGGCTTTTCTTATTGTGAGTGATATGCTTTTGACAGGGTACGATGCACCCATACTACAGACGCTCTACTTGGACAAGGTGCTAAAAGAGCATAACCTGCTACAAGCCATAGCAAGGGTGAATCGAACACGAAAAGGGAAGAGTGCTGGGTTTGTGGTGGACTATGTGGGCATAACCGAACATTTGGTTCATGCTTTAGAGATTTTCTCTGGAGACCTAGAGCCAAGCGATGTAATGACCGACATAGAAGCAGAGAAGACCACACTAGAGAACAACCATACCAAGCTGGTGAACTACTTTAAAAAGTGTAAATATGACCGTGTAACGCAACGTGATGATTTTCTGCTCAAAGCAAAAGAGTTTTTAGAACCACAAGATATAAAAGATGGGTTCAAACAGATACTCTCTACCTTTAACCGTTCTATGAATATTGTTTTGCCCAATGCTTTTGCTTCTCGTTTTGAGTATGACTTTAGACTTTTTAATGAGCTAAAACTGATGGTGCGTGACGAGAAAGAGAAGATAAGCAGAGAAGAGTCGAAGAAACTTCAGATGATAATAGATGAGCATCTGCGAAGTTCGGGCATAGAGTACTTGTTGGAAGAGCCTGTGGATATTTCTGATTATGAGAATTTTAAAAATGAGTTGAGCAAAGCAGGTCAGCACAATCCATTGGAAAAAGCTAAGAGCATTATAAAAGCGAACCAAGAGAAAAACCCTGAACTAGCACTAGAGCTTTCTGAACTCTTGAAGCTCATTTTGTTAGAGCGTAAGAGTGACCGAAAACAAGCCATACGTGACCTTTTTGAGCAGATGGAAGAGGTGATAGCACGACACAAGCAGAAACATTTGTCTGTAGGCTTAGAGAGTGAAAAACAGTTGTTGGTCTATAACTTGGTAGAAGGGAAGACTGAAAGTGCAAGAGAGTTTACTTTGGCTCTTTATGAAGTGCTGTCTCTGTACCTTAGAGAGAGAGCCATTTTGTCACAGAGTGGGGCTCAAAAAGATATGAGAAATGCTATAAAACCTCTGCTTGTAGAGCATGGATTAGAGCGAAAACTCTCGAAAGAGATAGTTGAGAAGTTGGTAGAAAATGCCTAGAGAAGCAGAACGTGTAGCACCCTATGGTACACGAACCATCGCTTATGCAGTGGAGCGAAAAAAGAGACTGAAAAACACCTACATAGAGGTAGACAAAGAGGGTGTACTCATACGAACCAATGAGCAGACGAGTGATGAGGAGTTGGAAGCGTACATCATAAAAAAAGCGAGTTGGATATGTAAACATCTACAAGGCTATAAGGCTAGAAATGATGAAGAGCTGGTAACAGGCTCTAGGCTTTATTATTTGGGTCGTAGCTACTATGTAGAGGTGAACTATAGTGAGGTTGATGAGGTGAGCGTTGCTTTTGTTCATGCGAAGTTTACAATAGAAGCTCCATTGAATGTTTCACAAATGGTACTACACCAAGCTGTAGATGCTTTTTACAAAGAGAAAGCGATGAAAAAAATAGACCCTTTGGTGAAAAAGTGGTCTAAGCTTATGGAGGTTGCACCTGAGTATGTGGGCTACCGAAAAGCTGAAAAGCGTTGGGGTTCATGCTCTCCAAGTAATCGTATTTCGTTTAACTATCACCTTATGAAACTTAGTAGCTCACTTATAGAATACGTGGTCATTCATGAACTCGCACACATACGACATAAAAACCACTCTCAAGAGTTTTGGGCAGAGGTGAAGAGGTTTTTACCTGAGTATAGAAGTAAAGATGAAAAGATTAAGGGGTTTGAGAAGTTGTTTTAATTTATTTTTCTCTTGACTAACCTCAATTAAATTTCTTCTCAATTTAACTATACTTCTCTCAAAATATTCTCTTAAGGATTTTTATAATGAGAAAGATATTTACAGTGTTTCTTCTACTTGTATCAGTCACTTTCGCTACAGCAGATACCAATGAAACAGATAAAAATAGTACAAAAGCTACTACTTGGAAAATAGAACCCCTTGAAAAAACGTATACTTTAGATTATGATAAAAATACGACCTGTTTGGTTAGAAAAATCTTACTCTATAAAGAGCCAAAATGGGTAGCTAAAATAGAGGTACGTAATGGGAAAACTGTCTACTTCTCCTCACCAAAATCAATGTTTGAGTTTTATCATAGACCAGGTAAATGGTTTGACATAGGGGTGAAAAGTGAGCGAGATTTTTCTAAGATAGTAGTGACAGATTATTTGACACTTAAGCCTATTGATGGTGAAAAAGCATTTTATGTTTATGGTAGTAGTAAAACTTCACCTGCTGGTGATGACTTGCCTGCATTTGCTTCCAAAGAGAGTGCAGAAAAATTTTCTAAAGCAGAGCATGGAAAACGTATTATGCAGTTCAGTGATGTCTCAGATGCGTTAATAAAACTTTTAAATGGAAGGATATAAAATGTCAAAACCTACACCTATAGATGAAGAGATTGTACTTAACCCAAAACAGTATATAGTTAGTGAGACAGATGCAAAAGGAAAGATTACTTTTGCAAATGAGTATTTTATAGAGGTTTCAGGCTATACCTTGTCAGAGCTAATAGGAAAACCTCACAATATAGTTCGTCACCCAGATATGCCAAAGGTGGTTTTTAAACTCTTATGGGAGACCATATCAAAAGGTAGAAACATCAATGCTGTGGTAAAAAACTTAGCAAAAGATGGACGATACTACTGGATATTTACAGAGTTTGAGAGCATAAAAGATTCTGATACAGGTGATATTATTGGTTACCATGCTGACAGAAAGAGTATCTCTAAGCATGTTTTAGATGTTATTGCTGACCTCTATGCAAAGTTACTAGAGATAGAAAAAGAAGATAGTGTTGAGGCTAGTGAGAAGTATCTTATCTCATTTTTAAAAGAGAAGGGTGATGATATAGAGTTTGCTAATATTATGGAAGAGATTCATCTATTTTATTAGGCTTGATTTAACTCAATAGATAGTTTAATATATTAGGTTACTCTTCAGTAAAAAACAGAGGACAATCTATATGAGTGAATTTTTAAACAGCGAATCATCTCCATTTGAAGGAAAGTTCCCCGATGGGCATCCTGTACGTACCTACTTAGAAGAGAATATACTTATTCGCTCTTTAATGCTTGAGTTGGAGACGGTGAACACTTCAGAAGGCTTAGAGTATTTTTCAGAGGTATTTGAAAGATTAGCAAAGGTTGATTTACACTTTACACGTAAAGAGAACCAACTTTTTCCTTATCTTGAAAAGTATGGTTGGACGAGTCCTTCACAAGGCATGTGGACGTTTCATGACCAGATACGAGACCAAGTAAAACTGGTACGAAAAGAGATAGCAGGTGGAAATGTTACAAACATTTTAATGGAGTCTCAACAGCTCTTTAAGTTTTTAGAGCAGATTATGAATGTAGAAGAGCAACGACTTTTACCTAGAGCCATGGGAATGCTCACAGAAGATGAGTGGAAAGAGTTTAAAGATGGCGACAAAGAGATAGGGTGGATGTTTGACAAAGACCCAACACCTTACCCTGCCGATGAGTATATTCACCCAAGCCAAGACACCAAAAAACGAAAACTTCCTTTTGGTATAGAGGACAAAACCCATTATGATGAAGGGTACTTAACCCCTGCACAAGTGAACTCCATATTTAGAATCTTACCTGTAGACATTACCTATGTGAATGAACATGACCAAGTGGTATTTTATAACCGTGGTGAAGATAGAGTTTTTCCAAGGTCAGCAGGAATCATTGGTAGAGAAGTGAAGTTTTGTCACCCACCAAAGAGTGTAGACCAAGTTATAAAGATACTTGAAGCGTTTAAAGCAGGAACGCAAGACCTAGCAGAGTTTTGGATAAACTTTAAAGGGCAGTTTATACACATACAGTACTTCGCAGTACGCGACCCAGACAGAACCTATAGGGGTGTTATAGAGATGAGCCAAGATGTGACTCATGTTCGTGGTTTAGAGGGAGAGCAACGTTTATTAGATTGGGAGTAGAGGAGGGTTACCCCTCTCTCTTTGTTTCGTTGTTTTCTAAGTTTTCTACCAGTTTCTCTTTTTTACTGGTCTCATTGTTTTCAGAATTTTTTACAATTGTTTTCTCTTTTACTTTACTTTTATCTTTTTTCATCCACTCTTTAAAGGGTTGTAGTGAAGAGATATACTCTGCAACATCTTTAAACTCTTGGTCTTCAAGGGGTAGGGTTGGCATAGCGTTGGCACTGTAGCCAAACTTTTCTGCTAAATCATAAGGGTTTTTTGCATAAGCTTCTATCTCTGAGGCACGTCTTTTATAGGCAACCAAATTGAAGTCTGGTCCAAATGCTGCACCACCATTAACAGTATGACATATAGCACAGTTTGATTTATAAACTTGCTCTCCTGCTTTTACATCTGCTAGTAACTGGGTTCCTGCTAAAAGTGTAAGTGAAAGTATGATTTTTTTCATATTATGCTCCGTTATTATTTTTATAAGTTAAAGCATAATAGTCTAAATCGGATAAAAATACTCTTAATTAGAATATAAATAAGAGTAAAATACTCTTATTTATAAAAAAGTTACTTTCCGATTTTTATCACTCGATTGGACAACTCTTTAAAATCAACAATCTCTTGACCCTCTTTTATGGTCTCTTTTGTTTTATGTGCAGAGAACCCATATGCCATAGGAGTAACATTCTCTGTATCATAAAAAGCTGTTCGAGCATCTATCCACTCTCCTGATTGACTATCTGTTATCCATATAATTGCATGTTCTTTCCATGATATATTTTGCTCTTTAAACCATAAAATAGTACAACCAATATCATCGAACATATAGGTTCTACCATTTTTTGGGTTTCTAACTTGGGTGGTGTTTTTTCTATCACTAACGACCATAACACATCTGGCACACATGTCTCTGTCCCAGTGAACTTTGGCTACGTCAGTTTTGGAACGCTCTTCACAACCTGTAAACATGCTAAATAGAGAAAAATAAATAGTCAATAGTAGTAAAGGTTTAGTCATCTTTTAACTCTTTACATATCTCTTCATTCATATGGAAGGAAAAAAGCTCTTTTTTACTTGTGGCACTTAGGTACTCATAACTTAGGCTAACTCCTGCATCTATGAATCTTTTTGAAGATTGACAAACTCCTTTAGTTACAGCTTTTTCCATTCTTGGTTTGTCTTCTTTTTGCACAGCTTCATCACTTTTTACACCTGTGTTAATCTCAAAAGTATAGATGAGTGTTAAGTTCTCATCTCTTATTTTTGTCATCTTTGTGTATTTGTCAACTTTTTGAGGAAGGGTTTTACTTATCTCTTCTACCACCATTTTAATAATCTTTTGGTTCTGCTCTTTCATCTTTTCTATTGGGTACTCTTGACCCTCTTTAATAATGTCAGTAGCGTAAACAGAAGCTCCTAATAGTATAAGTGTTACAGTAGACAATAGTAATTTTTTCATGATAATTACTCCTTTTTTAATCTAAACTTTTAGGAAATTGTAACCAATTGTAAAGCTTGAATGTTTGATATAGATTAAGGGAAAAAGTAAAATAAAAAATAACATTTTACAACTTGTTTTATATCAAGGATTAAGAAAATAAAGCGTGTTATGATTCTCTTATGTAAAAATAAAGGTACATTATGAGAAAAAATATTATTTTTTTATCTATTGTTATTTTTGGATTAAATCCATCTTTCCTCCTAGCAGCAAGTGGTAAGAAAGTTTTTGAAACCTACTGTTGGGGCTGTCATCATCAAACAGCAGTAGCCTTTGGTCCTCCTTTTGAAGAGATAGCTTCAAAACGGAGTGAAGAGGAGATTAAGGCGATGATTACTGACCCTGTTTCTGTCTCTAAAGTTTTTGGCTACAAAAGAAATGCCATGCCAAGTTTTCAACTTTCAGAGGAGAACTTAACGGTTATTGCTCACTATATTTTGTCCTATAAGCCTGAAAGTAATGTAACGATAGAGAACAATGGAACTATCGATGCTAATGTTACACAAGAGTTAAATAAGACAATTGTTGAAAAGCCCTATGAAAACATGGCTTCTTTAAAGGAGAAAAAATAATGTTTAGACTTTCAAATCTCTTAAAGTCTGTTATAGAAAATAAAAGAGCAAGGGTACTCGATGGAAGTATTGCCATTTGGAACTTTACCAACCGATGTAACCTCTCTTGTCTACACTGCTACTCAAAGGCAGAGTTGGATTCGGTTGATACGTTAAGTACCGAAAAAATTATGGATACTTTACCAAAACTGAAAGCCAATGGAGTAAAGTTTCTTATCTTCTCTGGTGGTGAGCCTTTGACCCGACATGACATTTATGATATCGCAGCACGTTGTAAAGAGCTGGGCATTGTTACCTACCTTTCTACCAATGGACTCTATGTAAAAAAGAGCAATGCAGAGAAAATTTTAGATACTTTTAACTACATAGGTATAAGTATAGATGGAAGTGAAAAAGTGCATGATGCATTTCGTGGGTTAGAAGGGTCGTTTGTGGCTTCCATGAAAGCAGTTGATTTGTTAAACTCTTATGGTAAAACCAAGGTGGGTATTCGTTTTACGATTACCAAAGATACTTATGATGATTTGGCATTTATATTTGACCTTGCAGAGAAGCACAACATTCCTAAAGTTTATATATCTCATTTGGTCTACTCTGGTCGTGGACTGGATAACTTAGAGATGGACTTAAGTAAAGAGCAGAGAGTGACAGCTGTGAATTACATTTTAGATAAAGCTTTTGAATACCATGAAACAGGTCGTGACATAGAGATAGTGACAGGAAATATGGAGATGGATGCTATTTTATTTTATGATAGATTTGTAGAAAAATACCCAGAACATGCAGATGAGATGAAGCAGAGATTGGTCACATGGGGTGGAAACTCGGCAGGGCGAAAACTGCTCAACATAGATGCAGAGGGTAATGTAAAACCTGACCCTTTCTTCCCGAGCATTATAGGCAATATCTTTAAACAGGATTTTTCTGACATCTGGACAAACAAACCCATAGAGCTGTTACAAAAGTTACGAGTTCATCCTAGAGAGCTAGGTGGAAAGTGTTCTGAGTGTAAATATTTGGAGATTTGTAATGGTGGTTCACGAAGTCGTGCCTATGCCATACATGGTGATATGTGGGCTGAAGACCCATCGTGTTATTTAACTGATATATAAGAGGAGAGAAGAGATGAAAAAAATTATTTTAGGAGCTTTGGCTTCAGTAACTGTAGTGAGTACACTGTTTGCTGGAACACCCAGTTCAACAGAGAAAATATTTGTGGTAGAGCGTGAGAGTGAATCGGTTGCTATTATTCAAGAGGGGTTGACCAAATCTCATATGAAAAATATGCACAACATGAACCATGGTGTTATTAAGTTTGATGGTGATGATGGCTATTTGATTAGTAGAGATGGCTATGTAATTAAATTTGACCCCATCACAGAAAAAAAAGAGGCAGAGTATAAAACTTCTAAAAGTGCCATAGGGTTTGTAATAGGTAAGAACTATATTGCTGTTGCTAATTATGATGATAAATCAGTCGATATTTTAACACGTGATTTAAAACCGATAGATAAGATAAAAACTGGTTCTAAAAATGTGGGGATTAAAGTCTATAAAGATATGATTGTTTTTGCACAGATGGATCATGATAAAGTAACTGTTTTAAAAGATGAAAATTTTGGAAAAGGTTTACCTAAATTTAAGATTTTTAAAGAGTTTAAAGTAGGAGAGATGCCATTTGATGCGATGATAAAAGAGAATACCTATATTGTTGGGTTCTTTTTGACCAAAGCTTTTGGTGTTATAGACTTAGATACCATGAAGTTTTCTGAAATAAAAGTTACAGCCAAAGGGAAAAAACCTGTACTGAAAGTACCACATTTTGGTTTTTGGTCGTTGAGTGATGATAAAACATTTATACCTGTTGTTGGTGACAACGCTGTTATGGTCTACGATAAGAACTTTAAATTTATTCATAATATAGAGATGCAAGGTTTACCTGTCTTTACAGCATTGAGTCCAGATAAAAAATACTTGGCTGTAACCTTTTCAGGGAAAGATTTTCCCACCATCCAAATAGTTGATACAAAAACATTAAAAATCATCAAAACTTTTACATTTAAAGGTAAAGTGCTACATGTACGTTGGTCAAATGTTGACCCAGACCTCTATGTTTCGGTAAACGATGCCAATCAAGTGAATATTATAAATACAGATGATTGGTTTTTAGAGCGTGAGATTTTTCAAATTAAGAGTCCATCGGGTATCTTTATTTATGAGAAAAAAGCAGAAGAGAAAAAAACTGAAAAAATAAAATAATTAGGAGAAAGTAATGGTTTACTTAACAGGAGCAGGACCCGGAGATATGGAGTTGTTAACCATTAAAGCACTACGTGTGGTGCGTGAAGCTGATGTGATTATTTATGACAGACTAGCCAATCCCGATATTTTAGAAGAGGCAAAAGATGGGTGTGAGTTTGTCTATGTGGGAAAAGAGGATTCTCATCATAGTATGCCACAAGATCAGATAAATGAGGTGATTTACCAAAATGCCTTAAAATATAAAAATGTGGTTCGTCTTAAAGGTGGAGACCCATTGGTCTTTGGACGAGGAGGAGAAGAGGGAATCTATCTCTATGAACGCAATATAAAGTTTGAGTTTATTCCTGGGATTACCTCAGCCATTGCTGTACCTGAATATGCAGGAATCCCTGTAACCCATCGTGGTATTACGGTTTCGTTTAGGGTTGTAACAGGTCATGAAAGTAAAAACAAAGAGCATTCTCAAATAACATGGGAAAACTTTAAAAGTGATGATACCATTATCTTTTTAATGGGCTTACATCGTCTGAAACATATTAGCAAAAAATTGATGGGCATAGGAAAACCAGCTGATTACCCTGTGGCAGTGATTAGCCGTGGAACAACCAAAGATGAGAAGACAGTGGTAGGAACTCTGGAAAATATTTGGGAACGGGCTAAAGATTTACCTACACCAGCATTAATAGTTGTGGGAAAAGTTGTTGAGCTACGAGAAGAGTTAAGTTGGTTTGAACAAAAATAAAAGTGTGTTCTAAATTCTCACTATTTTACATTTCACTTTTTTTATGGAGTATACTTTAAGAGGAGTTGAAGAATCATTGAGTACTATAAGATAAAATAATAAATAATATTTAGTAAGGTGAGTATAATGGTTGAAATACAAGATATCCCAATGTTTTCAGATTTGGATAAAAAGTTTCACAAAGAGTTACAAGATAGTATTTATATAAAAAAATTTACTAAAAATAGTATTGTTTTTTATGAAGGTGACGAGAGTGACTATCTTTATATATTACTTGAAGGAACTATTCAACTTTACAAAACTTCCCCTAAAGGTTCTCAAGTTCAGATAAAACGGATGAAAGCACCAAATGTTATTGGTGAGTATGCTTGTTTTGAAAAACAACCTTTTCCTGCGAGTTGTGAGTTTATCACCGATGGAGTGATGGGACTGCTTCATTTTGACAAAGTTTATCAGTACCTTGATAACAAAGAGTTCTCTTTGGGTCTCATTCGTTCGCTTACTTCAAAAGTTATGGTTTTATCAGCACTGGTACATAAAGAGACCATACTCTCTTCTGAAGCCAAAGTTGCAGACTTGATGCTTGAAAAAATAGCGACCTTTAACCGTTTGAGAAACAATGAAATAGCAGGGATTTTAAACTTAACTCCTGAGACTTTTTCTCGTGTTATTACTAAGTTTAAAAAAGAGAGTATTATTCATGTGGTCGATGGTAAACTAGAAATTCTTAATGAAGAGGCACTTTACATGGTTATAGAGACCAACACAGTTAAAGAGTGTAGCAGTTGTATAGATGTTTTTAAAGCAAAATTAGCACTAACAGAAGAGAAAAAATAGTGTCATTTTTCCCTGCTTATTTTAATTTAAATCATAAAAAAATTCTTCTGGTTGGTGGTGGTTACATTGCCCTAGAAAAACTGGAAAAATTGGTTGATTTTACTCAGGAAATTACAGTTGTTTCTAAAGAGTTTTCTAATGATTTCTCCTCTTTTGCGAAAGAGCATAATATAGAGATGCAAGAGCGTCACTATGAAACAGGTGATATAGTAGGTTTTGACATAGTGGTTGTGGCTACCGATACCATACATCTGCATAAAGCGATATTTGATGAGAGTAGAAGTTCTCGTATTTTGGTTAACTCTGTTGACGATACTGCATATTGTGATTTTATTTTTCCATCGTATGTAAAAAAAGGGGACTTGACCATCTCTATTTCTAC
>Ga0256827_10003069_pt1 | contig 10644 bp, 8 predicted proteins | sample CV84metaG_FD_185977 | JGI IMG/M metagenome (GOLD analysis project Ga0256827, IMG submission 185977) | Hydrothermal vent microbial communities from East Pacific Rise, Pacific Ocean - CV84 | ecosystem: Environmental > Aquatic > Marine > Hydrothermal vents | place: Pacific Ocean: East Pacific Rise...
GGAAAATAATCCTAAATTCAAGAAAGCAAGAAAAATATGTTCTGAATTTGCAAAAAAAGAGGGAAGACAACCTCGTATTCTATTAGCAAAAGTAGGACAAGACGGACACGATAGAGGTATTAAAGTTGTTGCTACAGGATACTCCGACATTGGTTTTGATGTTGATATTAGCCCTCTTTTTCAAACTCCTGAAGATGTAGTAAGAAGTGCTATTGATAATGATGTACATATATTAGGAGTATCTACTCTTGCTGCTGGACATAAAATTCTTATACCAAAAATTATTACTGAATTAAAAAAGTACAACCGTGAAGATATAATAGTTATTGTTGGAGGTGTTATTCCATCTCACGACCATGATTTTTTATATAAAATTGGCGTTACAAATATATTCGGACCCGGCACATCAATACCTCAAGCTGCTATTGAAATATTAAGAACATTAACTAAAAAAGACTAATATTATTTATAAAACATTACTTGCTATTTTAAATATAAATTAAAAATCTGTACATAACGATAAATAAAAAACATAAGGTAAAACTCTGCCTCCATCTATTCCCCAAGCCCAGTCTGTTCTTATATAATATCCCAATAATCTCGATCTTAAACCAAACCCGACACCAGCAACTAATGGCGACCTCTTTCTATCTATAATCACACTTATTGGCTTTTGATTTATCTCTTTATAATCGTAAGCATTTACAGCATTAACAGGATTAAATCCTTCCCAAGCCGACCCAAAATCAGAAAACCCTACAACCATAAAGTTATTCAAAAAATCATTATTTATAGGTCTATTAAATATATACCTCACAATAGGCCAACGCAACTCTGCATTTACTACAGCAAAACTATTTCCATTTCTAACATTCTGAACAAAACCTCTCATATTTGTTGCTACAGCTTGAAAAACCCAATTTTCGTCTCTATTAATACGTGTATAATAATCAAATGTAGGTGTTTTTCTGCTAAAATTCATCCAATTATCAACACCGCCTAAATAGTACATTAATAACGATTTTCCAAAAGAGGTGCTATATGCAAACCTACTTGCAAATACTAATCCTCTGTGTATATGTATGTAATTCCTAACATCGGCTCCCACCACAAACAAATGTGTGTTTTCTCCAGACCCTATTCTATTATAATACTCTCCAAAAAGCTTAAGACGTGTTCCATCGTATAAATTTATACCTAATTTACGTGTATTATCTAATATATATTCACCCTTTAGTCCTCCCCAAACCTTATAACTATCATCTTTATATAGTGATGCTTGGTCTAACGATTTATATACCTGCTCATCAAACCTTAACGAAACGGTTGCTCTTAATGCATGTATCTGTGTAAAAGGATACTTAAAAACTGTCATAAACTCATTGGTAAATATTTTTGAATAATCTACCGGTGTTGCACTCTCAAAAACTTGTCTATGATATATGTACTGTTTATCTAACCTCTTTTTTAAATTCTCAACACTAACCAAGTATTCATTCGACTCAAAATCTAAACTAAATCTTATTCCTCCTGTTATTTTATAATCATCAAATAAATCTACAATACCAACCTTTGTTAACAAATTAAATCCCGGATTAAAATAGAAAGCACTACCTGTAAATGCTTGATACGACTGATTCATAAAACCAAAATCGACCTGTGTTACCATTAAATTTGAATAAAAATTTGTAAAGTAAACTAATTGCTTTGGTAGTTTAAATATATTTTTGAACACACTGCTATCTGAATACAGATACTTCTTTTTCTCTATTTCAAAAAGGTAATTGTTTATATCTATCAATGTATCATTTATATGATTTAACATAGACCTCACACCTATTGAATCTGCTTTATATTCATTAATATCTACATCTAATAAGCTATCTAACACTTTCTTTTCTTCATAATAACCTCTAAACCAAGTAGATTTTAACTCTATATCCTTATCAAAGTCTATGGTATCAGAACTATTTGTATAAACAGAATACTTTTTAATTCCCATTATAGAGTTTGCAAAAATATTTGATTGTCTATTAAAATCGTAACTATTTATACTGTACGAATAGTTTGTTATAGGATAACTACGTATAAAATCTCTATAATGAATAGATGTATCTATATAGCTTATTGTACTATCAACCAAAGTAAATCCTTTATTATATATACCATTTAAGTTTGTTAGATAAAGATACTTATCATTTTCATATTCCGTGGTTTGTATCTCATCGATATACCTTGTATTTGTTATCTGTTTTAATGTATTTCTCTTATTATTATAAATAAATATATCATAATTATTTTGTATTTTTTGTTCTTCATTTTTAGTGTAATTTAATTTTTCATATTTTCTGTTTGACGAAAATATTATATCATTAGATACTCCTATAAACTTAGGATTTATATCATCTGCAATATCATTTGTTATATTCTCAAATGTTCCGGCAGCTACTGAGAAAATAAATATATCTGTAAGCCCCTTCTCCACAGCTGAGATAACAATATTTTGCCCATCTGCAGAAAAACTATAATCTAACACTTTATCTAAATAGAACACCTCTCTTTTTGTAAGCTCTTCTGTTTCAACATTATAATAATTCAACCAGATATGTCCCTTTCTCTCTATCACAAAAGTTAGAAACTCTCCGGTAGGATGCCAAGTTAATATAGGATAAGACAAATCAACTATTTGATCTAGCTTATTTTCTCTTTTAAATATTTTCTTTACTTTATTTGTTGTTGTATTATAAAGCCATATTTTATACTGCCCCCTTTGGTTAGTTACATAAGAGATAAACCTTCCATTAGGAGATATCTTAATTTGATTATATATATACTTACTCCTTGTTTTTATTACATTATCTGATTTTTTATCAACTAACACCTCTTCTCTTTCTGTTACTTCGCCCTTATATCTACTTTTATAATAAAGAAACCAATCTGTTAAAGCATCTTTTAAAGGAATACCCAGCACATACAAAAATCCCTGAGATACACTTTTGGTTATTCGTGTCATATATACAATTTGAGAGATAATAGTTTCCCCATAAGTTTCAGAAACATAACGCCAAAAAGAGTGTCCTGCTATTTTTGCTTCATCTCCGTGTAATCTATGTATTTTTTGTGATTTAGTTCTTAATGCCAACGCCTTAATTTTAGCTTCCTCTTCAAAATCCTCATCATAAGCAACATACGATATAAGTCCGGGAATAAACCACTCCGGCAGATTCATCATTGCAGATGCCGACGCTCTTGTCCTAAAGTTACCTCCATAAAGCATCTCATTTACTAAAACCTCTACTATAGATGCTCTTATCTGTTTTTCTAACTTATTATGGTCTCCCTCGTAATAAATAAATACCTTATTATTTATTATACGTGTAACTCCACCAATATTGTATTCATCAACTCCCGATACCAATCCAATATTACTCTGTTTAAACTCACTCTGTTTATTATATACTATAAATATAATTCTACGTTGTAATATATCTTCAAGGGTATATTCTATTCTTTCCAACTCTTTATCTGCAACCTTAGATACATATTCTGCAATTTTAGCACCCCCAACATAAAAATAGGTATCAAATTTAGGAAACCGGTAATATTGCCAATAAAAATCATTATACTGAACCCTACTTTTTCCAAATGACATTTGATGCCCATTATAAAATTGAGAATACACCGATAATGATAAACTAAACATTACCACTATCAAAAATATTATATGTTTCTTTATCCTAAACAAATACTCAAGTATTACAAATTGCTAATACGCTGACGTACTACATCGTACATAAGAACAGAAGCAGCTACCGATACGTTTAGTGATTGTATATCTCCCAATATCGGTATCTTTATTAAACTCTCACACATTCGTATAATATTATCGCTCAGCCCATTATCCTCTGCTCCCATAACAATACACACCGGCTTATTAAAATCACTCTCGTAATAATTATCTGTTGCCTTCTCTGTTGCTCCAAAAACAGCTACACCACTCAATTGTAAATACTCTAATGATTTTTTCAGGTCTTCAACCTTACATATTGGGACTTTATGTAATGCTCCTGCTGATGTTTTAACTGCATCTGAACCTATTCTTGCCGAACCTTTATCCGGTATAATTATTGAATGCACTCCGGCACACTCTGCTGTTCGTACTATTGCCCCAAAATTACGAACATCTGTAACCTCATCTAATGCTATTATAAAAGGGGTTTCTCCTCTCTCAAACACATCTGCAATAACATCTTCCATATTATAAAATGTTATAGGAGACATTAACGCTACAACCCCCTGATGATTCTTTCTTGTTATTCTATTAAGTTTCTCTTCCGGCACGTACTGCACAAAAATACTATGTTCTTTTAACACATCTTGTAACTCTTTAAAAAGCTCTCCTCGAAGTCCTCTCTTTACTAAAATCTTATCTATATCCTTACCAAAATTTATCGCCTCAATTACGGAACGAATACCAAAAATAAAATCTTTACTCTGATTGTTATTCATAAATTAATTATCTAAAATTTATATTAAACTTTTTACTGATCTAAAGAAAAAACCTCTCCTTCACGCCACGTAGCAATTGCATTAAACCACATGTTTGAATATATTTCTGACCTATAAAGGTTATAAATAGTTCCAAACAATGGGTGTTTTTCTTTATAAAATACAAAACTTGTTATATCTTTTTTTGTTTTGCCATAAATCCAATACTCTCCCTCTTCTGTCTCTTTTATTGTATTTGGAGCACCACAAACAATATAAATCATACCTCTATCCGTAAGACTCCCCTCTCTAAAATCAGAAAAATAATAATTTGCTAATTGAACTCTATTATAATAAACTCTTATTAATTCCCTTGCTATATCCACATCATTAGCCGACTGCAACCAAAATGTATCAACAGCTTCCTTTGGATTTTTATAAGACTTAAGCTCTCGCATCTCTATTTTATCACACAAATACTCCAATGGTTTCAACATATCTAAAGATGTTTTAACGTATGGAAAATATCTATTAAAACAAGCAAAACTCTTACCTATAACATTATCTTCTTTTGTGAAATAATATATACACTCTTTTTTTGATGTAAATAAAACTGTATCTATATTACTTATTACCATTGTTGAATCTGGTTGTTTTATATCTGAAATTATTTTTTTTTCATTATCAGGAGATAATGGCACTTTTGTAACAGAACTATAATATGATAAAAAAACTTTTTTTGAACCGGAATTTACTCTAACTCTAAATTTATCATTAATAGAAAAATATGAGTGAAATAAAGGATTACCATAATCAGATAAAAACATAAAATCATTATTACTACCGGTTGATGTGTTATAATCCAAAACTGTCGTTGTTGTTTGGTATGTATTATTATCTATTAAAGAAACCTCTATAACATAACTTCCCTTTTCCCTTATTTTTATTGGCAAATAACCTACATAATGATAATGTGGAGCTCCTTTTAAAATAAAATTTGTTGTTAAACTATCTATTACCTTATAACTCTCATAACCATCTGTAATTTTATAAAACAGACTTACATTTGCCATTGGTATGGAATCTTTATTTAATGCTGAATACATAAATTCTCTAGGAAAAAACCGGTAATACAACTTTATCTCTTCATCAGATTGCTTAAATATACTACTCTCTAAATGTAATTGTTTACTTCCGGGATTATATTTAGATGCAAAATTACGACTAACAATATTCCCATAATCGGTTGTTTTACAAGAACCTAACAACTGCAAAACAAATACTGTTATGTATAAATATTTTGAAAAAAAAATACTCTCTCTCATATTAGCAATATTAATTGGAATAATCGAATTTTAAAAATAAATGGTAAAATATTATTTAAAAGTATTATTTTTAAAAATTATCTTTTAAAATAAAAACTATGCACGAAAAATATAAAAATATCTATTTTGATATAGACAGAACCCTTTGGGACCTAAAAACAAATTCTGACTTAACATTATCTGAACTTTTAAACAGATACTTTCCTGAACTTAATAATAAACTAAATATATTTTTAGATACATTTTACACCGAAAATGAAAAATTTTGGCAAAAATATAGAGATGGTGAAATATCTAAAGAATACCTGAGAGACAACAGATTTAATCACGTTATGAATATTATGGGAATAAACAAACCTGATATTGCAAAAAAAATGGGTGATGCTTTTGTTGAAGAGGCTCCTTTTAAAACAGCTCTATTTCCTCATACTTTAGAAACTTTAGAATATCTAAAAAAACAGGGATATAATCTATATCTCTTAACTAATGGTTTTGTTGAAGTGCAAATAAGCAAAATAAGAGAAAGCAAACTAGAACCATTTTTTAAAAAAATGATTACATCTGAAGAGGTTGGATACCAAAAACCCAATAAAAAAATATTTGAATATGCTTTAAAGACTGTTAACGCTAAAAAAAATGAAAGTATAATGATTGGAGATGACTTACATAATGATATTTTTGGAGCTCAAAATTTTGGTATGGATACTGTCTTCTTCAACCCTAATAAAATAGAACACGATAGCAAAACAACGTTTGAAATAAACGACTTAATTGAGCTTAAATCAATTTTATAGGCTTACAAAAACAAAGCCTTAAAAAAATAGTATTAGTTTAAAAATAACATAATAAAAAAATCCTTAAGAAAATTCTTAAGGATTTTATATATCTTTATAAAAAAGTAAACATTATACTATTCCACTAAATCCCATAAAAGCCATTGCCAATATACCTGCCATTACCAATGCTATAGGAATACCTTTCATACCTTTAGGTACATTCATCATATCAACATGTTCACGCAATCCTGCAAATATAACTAACGACAAACCAAAACCTATTGCTGTTGATATTGCAAATACAACACCCTCCATTAAGTTATAATCTTTTTGTATTGTCATAATTGCAACTCCAAGAATAGCACAATTTGTTGTAATTAAAGGTAAAAATACTCCCAATGCTTGATACAACGATGGACTAACCTTCTTTAATATAATTTCAACAAGTTGAACTAATGCTGCAATTACCAATATAAAAGTAATTGTTTGCATAAAAGCTATACCTAACTTATCTAATATCATTTTTTGTATTAAATAAGTAACAATTGTAGATATAACCATTACAAAAGTAACAGCTCCTGCCATTCCGGCAGCTGTAGATATTTTTTTAGATACTCCTAAAAAAGGACATATCCCTAAAAACTGACTAAGAACAATATTATTTACAAATATTGCTGATATAACTATAATAACATATTCCATAATTTACACTCTCCTATGCTTTATTTAGTTTATTAACAATAGAAATAAGATAAGCTAATACTAAGAAAGCTCCGGGAGCTAAAATAAATACTAACATACCATAACTACCATCAAATATTTGAAATCCAAATATCTTACCACTACCTAATAACTCCCTTGCAGAACCCAATATTGTTAATGCTAAAGAAAACCCTAATCCCATTCCTAATCCATCTATAATAGATGCTAATGGTTTATTTTTCGAGGCAAAAGCCTCAGCTCTACCTAAAACAATACAGTTTACAACTATCAATGGTATAAATAAGCCTAAACTTTCAAATAATGCAGGCAAATAAGCTTGCATACTAAGCTCTACCACTGTTACAAATGATGCTATTATTATAATGAATGATGGTATACGCACTTTATCCGGAATAACGTCCTTAACAAGAGATACCACCAAGTTAGCCATAACCAACACAAATGTTGTTGCTAACCCCATACCTAATCCATTTTGAGCAGATGTGGTAACTCCAAGAGTTGGACACATACCCAATAGTAATACAAATACAGGATTTTCTTTAAGAAATCCTTTTGTAAAATTCTTAACATTACTCATTTGTTACCTCCTTTTCTGTTTGTGAATAATGACTTTTAAATGAGTTATATCCACGATTTACTGCGTCTAAAAATGCTCTTGAGCTTATTGTTGCTGCTGTTATTGCATCAATATCTCCACCATCTTTAGACACTATCATTTTCACCTTTCCCGGATTTTTTCCTACAATACTTTTACTATCACCTCCTGAACTTGGTTTAACACCGAACAACCAGTCTGCAAAAACATTCCTTTTTTTCACAACACCACTACTTGGCTTAAACCATTCTGCCATATGAGTCCCCAATCCCGGAGTTTCTTTATGTTCTAAAACTTGATAATTATATATAGTTCCGTCTGGTTCAAAACCAACCATTATTTTAATTAACCCACCAAAACCGGAATTTGTATAAGTTTCTATTGCTACACCAACAAATTCCCCATTCATCTCAGCAGGATAAGCTACCACTGGAGCTCCACCTTCTACTGGTATTTCAAACTTTGCAGAATCAGGATTATTGTTAAACTCAGGAACAACCTCTTTTATTGCTGTTATTTTTTTATTTAACCTCGCTTTTGAAATAGGTTCTTTTGTTAACTCATATATATATCCAAGAATGGCTGATGATATGAGAGTTACAATCAGTAATGCTCCCACCATATTAACAAAAGTAGATTCTTTTTTACTTCCCATTTTTAACCTCCTCTCCAAAACGTTTAGGTTTTACATATTTATTAATAATTGGAACAAATGCATTCATAATAAGAATTGCAAACGAAACACCTTCCGGATATGCTCCAAAAGCTCTTATTAATACTGTAAGAACTGCTATTCCAATTGCAAATATTGCCATTCCTTTAGGTGTCATTGGTGATGTTACCATATCTGTTGCCATAAAAATAGCACCTAACATAACACCTCCGGTCAATATGTTAAAGAAAGGGTCAACAAACTGTTTAGGATTTGCAAAGTGCAATATTGCAGAAAATATAAACACAGTACCTATCAAGTAAACAGGTATATGCCAAGTAATTATCTTTTTATATAACATATAGGCAAACCCTAACAATAAAGCTACCGCACTAATCTCACCCATACTACCACCCATATGTCCCATAAATTGTTGCATATGAGATGGTATGCTATTCATTAGATTAGACATTGCTTCTCCATTTTTTATCCCCTCTTTTATTACACCAAGCGGTGTTGCTCCTGTTACAGCATCGGCATAGCCTGTAGCCCAACCTTTTGGGATAGGCCAACTTGTCATCTGTACAGGAAAAGATATTAGTAGAAAAACTCTCCCAACCAATGCCGGATTAAATGGATTTTGTCCCAATCCTCCGAAAGACATTTTACCAACTCCTACTGCAATTAATGCTCCTATTATTATTATACCAATAGGCAGATTACTAGGTACGTTAAATGCAAGAAGTAGTCCAGTTAAAACAGCAGAACCGTCAAAAACTGTAATTTCTCCCTTAATAATATACTTTTGTATTAAAAATTCAAAAAGTACACTACTTATAACTGCAACCAATGTTACAATAATAGCTCCCATTCCAAAATAATATACAGATGCTACTAATGCCGGCATTAATGCCATAATAACTCCATACATTATCTTTTTTACGGAATACTCCCCTGCTACGTGTGGCGAGGGTGATATATTCATTAATTTATCCATTTTACTCTAGATATATTATTTGTAATTAATTTTTATTTTGGTGTATTTCTTTTTCTAATAATTCCTCCAACTGTAGTTTTACTTAATCTAATATAATCAAGCAAAGGTCTGTCTGCCGGACAAGTATAAACACAAGAGCCACATTCTATACAATCCATCGTTCTCTCCTCTTCAGAGCGTTCCCAATCTTTAGATTGAGATACATTCATCAATAAATAAGGTTCTAATCCCATTGGACAAACAGAAACACACTTAGCACAACGTATACATGGTTGCATTGGTTTTCTACTCGACTCTTCTTCTTTAAAAACCAATACTCCTGATGAACCTTTTGCTATTGGTGTATTTAATGTACCAATAGCCTTACCCATCATAGGCCCACCACTAACAACCTTACCTGTATCATCAGGTAATCCGCCAACTGCTTCTATCAACTGCGATGTTGGTGTGCCCACTCTAACCAAAAAGTTAGATGGTTTCTTTATTGATTTTCCGGTAACCGTAACAACTCTCTCTATTAAAGGTTTGTTTTTTTGCACTGCTTCATACACTGCATAAGCAGTACCTACATTTTGAACAACTGCACCAACCTCTATTGGCAAAGCTCCCGAAGGTACTTCCCTATCCATTACCGCTTTAATTAACTGTTTTTCTCCACCTTGTGGATATTTTACTTTTAATGGTACAATCTCTACTCCTTCGTACCCCTCTGCTAATTTTGTTAAATGTTCTATTGCATCTAATTTATTATTTTCTATACCTACTGCTGCTTTTGTTACACCAATAGCTTTCATAATAAGCTTAACACCAATAAGCATCTCCTCTCCCTTCTCTAACATTAACCTATGGTCTGCTGTTAAATAAGGTTCACACTCTACACCATTTAATAATAATATTTCTGCCGTTTTACCAGGAGGAACCATTAATTTTACATGAGATGGAAATGTTGCACCTCCCAAACCTACAATTCCTGCTTTTTTAACTTTTTCTAATATTTCTTCAGGAGAATGAGATAAATCTTTTACAATTTCGTCCGTTCTATCAATAGTATCTACCCATTCATCACCCTCTACATTTATAATTATAGC
>Ga0256827_10003070_pt1 | contig 10643 bp, 8 predicted proteins | sample CV84metaG_FD_185977 | JGI IMG/M metagenome (GOLD analysis project Ga0256827, IMG submission 185977) | Hydrothermal vent microbial communities from East Pacific Rise, Pacific Ocean - CV84 | ecosystem: Environmental > Aquatic > Marine > Hydrothermal vents | place: Pacific Ocean: East Pacific Rise...
ATTTTCTCTAGCTTGTTTTTCATATCTATCCATAAAATAGTGAGTTTGATTGGTTTTAAATGAATCAAGAGAGCAGTTTATTTAATTTTTACCTTTTCCATTCAAAATAAAAGCTCCCCAAGTGAAAACAGACTTTTGTTCTCTAATCATATCTACTTTTGCCTCTTTTAGAGCTACAGCATAATCTTTTCCATCTGCTATTTTTTGATAAAATAGCTCCATAAACTCTTTTGTTCCTTTATCACTAACTGACCATAGACTAACTACTACACCATTTGCTCCTGCTTGAATAAAAGCTTTACTTAGACCACTAATGCTATCGGTGTCATCACTACTCATTAGACCTGTTTGACAAGCTGAAAGTACTACAATCTTTGTCCCTTTTAAATTTATTCCTGATAGCTTTAGAGCAGTAATAATTCCACCATCACTACCCTCTTTTATTGATTTGTTTGCTCCACTTAGGGCAATACCTGAGTTTAACATGGGATTAGCAAGGTTTGAGTGTATAAAAAATCCATGTGTGGCGATATGTACAATTTTAGGAGAGTTTAGATTAAATAGATTTTGCTCATTTGCCATTTTGGATTGGTACTCAATAATATTTTGATTTTTAAGTATAGACTTAATCGCTTGGGCTTCAACTTTGGTTTGGGGTAACTCTCCAAATTTCATACGAAAGAGAGCCTCGTTTCTTACTCCTCTATTTATAGTTTTAATATTGGCTTCAAAATCAGGATTATCAAAGATTACTACCTTATTATTTGGCTCTTTTTTGTTTTGAGTATAGAGCCTTATTAACTCTTTACCACTCGGTGTGTAGCGTATATCTTTCTCTTCTATTAAGTAGTGTCTATTTTTAACGTTGTATAGTGTCTCAAATGGCAATAGTCGTAAGAGTCCATCGGTTGAGATTATAAAACTTTTTTTATCCAAATTAATCTTTTTTATCAATATATTATAGAGTTTAGAACTTATAGATTTAGTCTCTTGTGATTTTCTAACAGCATCTCTAAAAGCGATAACTAAACGGCTTATATTTTGGCTATCTATCATCGAGTATCTTAAAAATGTTAATATCCCTTTGCTATCTAAAGTAAAAAGAAAATATCTTTTACCAACTTTGGCATAGTCTATATAGAGTTCATCATCTTTTAGATATTGGCTTATCTGCTCTTCTGATAATCTATTTAACTCTTGGCTTATCTTCTCCTCAAAGGAGAGTTCAAGAGAGGATATATCTTTTTGTAGTATCTTAATCTTTGGATTCTCTTTTTTTTGTTGATAAAGTCTAGCTAGTTCTCTCTTTTTGGATAAGAGCATCTCTATTTTAACTTTAAGTTGATTGTCCGCTTTGTCATAAATTTTATTTATAGCATTCTCTCTATCAAAAAGTGTCCCTTTGTAATTTAGCCAATCATCAAAAGTAATAGTTGCTATCTCACTATCTTCCAGTTGAGAAGCACTCTCTAATAGTAACAATATCTCTCTTTTATGCTTTTTTATGTAACTAATCTTCTCTTGATTATCCAAAAGCATAAAAAAACTGTCTCTATTTTTGATATAGGAATCAAAAGATTTTTTGAAATAGTTATATGCTTTTTTATATCTCTTTTGATTGAAAAAGACCACACCTATATTTTGATAAGTTCCAATAAGAAGTGGATTATCCTCTCTTAGCTGTTTTTTACGAATATCCAAAACTCTATTAAATGAGACAAATGCTTTGTCATACTCTTTTGTAGCCAAATAAATTATACCTATTGCATCATAAGTTTGAGCCAAGATTAGATTGTCATCTTTTAATATCTTTTTCTCTATATCTAATGCCTTTTGATAATAGCTCATTGCTCTATCAAACTCCTTTTGCTCCTCATAATATTTACCCAATCCCAAATAGACCCAAGCCACATCAAGTGTCTCTGTCTTTTGAAGCTTTTTATAAAGAGTCAATGATTTTTGATGATAGTTTAGAGACTTCGAATTATCTCTTAGAGTTCTATAGATATCAGCCATTACCTCATAAATATTTGCTACCTTCTCATCTTCTATCCCATGTTTTTGAGCAATAAACAACGCCTTTTGGAGATACAAAAGAGCCTTTTTATGCTCTCCTATCTCTTCATAGTGTATCGCTAGATTATTATAACTACTTATCAAAACAGGGTTATCTACTCCATATAATTGTTTGTTTATCTCCAATGATTTCAACAGATACTTAATCGCCTCAATATACTCTCCTATAGCATTTTTGATAGCTGATATATTGTTATAGTTTGTCGATATAAGAGAGAGTTTATGGGGATAATATTTCAAAAGAGTATCTAATGATTTTTGATTAAATATCAAAGCCTCTTTGTATCTACCAATATTCTGATATAAAATGGCAATATTTCCATAGAGATGAGATAGCTGTAGCTTTTTATCTTTTATCTGATAAGTTTTCAAAAACTTTATAGCCTGTTGATGATACTCTAATGAGTTTTTATACTCTTTTTTCATCATCAAAATTCGTGCTATCCATGAAGTAGCTACATAATACTCTTTTTGTCGATTTGGCTCTTTTCTGTACTCATTGGCAGATTTTTTATAATACTCCAACGCATTTGAGTAATCTTTGGTCTGAATATATAACTCAGCTAGATAGAAATAGATATCCGACTCATAAAGCTCTCCTCCACTTTGATTATTTAGCTCAATAATACTATGTAGTGCATCAATCGCTTTTTGATACTCCCCTTTGACTCTACTCTTTTGAAAAATTTGCGTTTGAGTAGTTATCTCTTTTTGTGCCTCTTCAAAAGAGATGCTTTTGGTACAACCTAATATTAACAATAAAATTAGTAGATAAAGTATTTTTTTTAACATATAATATTCCATTAAGCTTTTTATCTATCTTGATAGGCTTTTATTTAAAGAATTAAAATAAAATATTTTTGAATGGGATTGTATTAAGAAGTGGTGGGTCGGGGGAGACTCGAACTCCCGACCACTCGGTTATGAGCCGAGTGCTCTAACCAACTGAGCTACCGACCCTTAAAAAGAGTTGTCAGTTGGACGAAAGTGGATGCCTAATGCGTTTACTTGGCTTAATCATCGTTATTTTCGAGTCAGAATTATACATAAAATAGAAACGAAAAGCAAGTAAATTCTCCAAAATACCAAAAAGAAATACAAAAATAATAAAAGAGGTCCCTCCGTGGCTGAACATTGGGAGTGGAAGTCCCACAACTGGGGCTAATCCGATGGTCATAGAAATATTGACTCCCATATAGATAAAAAAGAGAAATGCTATGCCAGAAGCTAAAACTTTGACAAAATAGTCCTTAGCTTTGGCCATAGCTATCTGAAGTAGGTGTATAATTAGTGCTATATATAGAAGAATGACAGATATAATTCCTACAAATCCAAAACGTTCCCCTAGATAAGCAAAAATAAAATCTGTTGAAGAGACAGGTAGAAATTTTAGTTGAGTCTGTGTAGCATCCTCTCTCTCTTGACCACGCATACCACCTGAACCAATAGCTATCAAAGATTGTTGTACATGGTAGCTTGGTTTTCCTAAAAAGTTTGCAATACGCTGTTTTTGATATGGTTTGAGTCCATGAGTATATAGTAGTGGAGTAGTGAGACCTATGATTAAAAGCAGAGTAATCCATATTCTTACTCTTACACCGATGATAAAAAGAACACCAAATCCTGTTAATAGAAGTACTAGACCTGTTCCTAGGTCAGGCTCTTTTGAGATAAGAACAAATGGTAATAGAATATAAAACGAAAGTTTTGTAAACATCCTTAGTCCATAACCAAATTTTGGAGGAGGATTACGAGTAATAATATAACCTAACATAAGAAGTACAGTAATCTTAATAAATTCGGATGGTTGTAGTGTTAATCCTATAAAAGGTATCTCTATCCAACGTGTAGCTCCTAAAATATTCTTACCAAAGAACTCTACACTAAGTAGTAGAACCAAGTTTACCCAATATGATAGAGGGATAAGCCATTTATATTGTCTCCATGGAATTAAAAAAGCTACTAAAAATGTAAATACAGAAATGGCATAGTAAATCATCTGCTTTTGAAAAAGTCTAGGTTGTATCTCATAGACCAAATAGGAGGAGATGACAAATAGTGGGATAAGTTGTAATATTAAAATAAAATTAAATTGTTGTAATATTCGACGGTCAAATTGAAACCAATTTCTCATAGTTATACTCTAGGTAGTGGGATGTGTCGGTATTATATCTAGCTATTAATTAATCTTAAGTACTGAGGAGAGTTAATATGGCACAAAAAGAGAAATGTGCTTACATTAGGTTTGTCTATCAATTTAAAAGGAGGAATGGGAAAAAACACTCTCTTCAAATACTTAAGATATATCGAAGTATACCTAAATCGGATAAAATTACTCTTAATAACAGGAAGGAATATTAAATATTTTTATAAGTTTTAAAAGTAACGCTTGTTTCTAGGGCTTCTTTTACTATTTTTCCCACTATTTGAGCCATTATTATCTTTTTTTAGCATCTTATCTGCCAACTCTTTTGCCTTTTTTAAGTTTGATTTTTCACCTCTTTTGGCTTTTTTCTTATCTTTTACTATTTTCTCTTCTATCTTATCCTCAAATCCATCAATATAGATAACCTCTATTTTTTGATTTACAAGTATCTCTATCTCTTTTAACTGTTCTAACTCTTTTTTAGAGATTAATGATACTGCTTGACCACTTTGATTCGCTCTTCCTGTTCTTCCAATTCTATGAATATAATCTTCATTTTTTAGAGGAAGTTCAAAATTTATGACATAAGGTAAGTTTATAATATCAATTCCTCTTCCTGCTACATCAGTAGCTACAAGTATAGATATTTTTTTCTCTTTAAATCTATTTAGTGCATCAACTCTCTGTCCTTGGCTTTTATCTCCATGAATTGCCATAGTTTTAATTCCACTCTCATTTAGCTTATCAGTAATTATATTGGCTTGAAGTTTTGTATTTGTAAAAACTAAAACCTGTTCCCAACGATTAGTGGAAATAAGTTTATCTAAAAGTAGAAGTTTCTCCTCATCTTTTACATAATGGACTAACTGTTTTACCTGTTTAGTTGAGAGATTTTCCCTATCTATCTCTATTGTTATAGGATTATCTAAAAAAGATTTGGCAAGTTTTGCTATTTTAGGTGGAAATGTAGCTGAGAACATAACAGAGTGTCGTCTTTTATCCCCTATCCGTTTAGGAGTTTGAGAGATAATTGCTCTGATATCAGAAATAAATCCCATATCTAACATCTTATCTGCCTCATCTAGTACAACCATCTCTACTTTAGATAGGTTAATGCTCCTATTTTTGATATGTTCTAGTAGTCTAGCTGTAGTAGAGACGGCAATATTTGCTCCTGCACGAATCTCCTTAACCTGAGAACCTAGTTTTATCCCACCATATAATGCTACAGATTTATGGTTAAACTCTTTACCATATATCTTAATCTTCTCATGGATTTGAATAACAAGTTCACGAGTTGGTGCTAAAATTATGGCATCTACCTTATATCGCTCATCTCCTGTTTTTATATTACAATTATCTCTCAAATTTTCTAACATAGGCAGAACAAAAGTAGCTGTTTTTCCTGTACCTGTTTGAGAAGTAGCCAATATATCTTTTCTCTCAAGAAGAAGAGGAATAGCTTTTTTTTGTATCTCTGTTGGAGTACTATATCCCAACTCTTTTATAGTTTTTTGTAGCTTTTCTGAAAGCATTAAGCTTTTAAATGACATAGTTTATCCTTGGAGCTATTTTTGATTAAAATGAAGTTGCGAAGTATATCCAAATATCTCTATTAGTCTATATTTAAAATAATAGGTTTTTCGTCATAATTCTCTTCTATTGGAATCTGTAATCTCATTCCTACTCTTATCTTCAAATCTCTTCCAATAACATTACGATTAGCTTGATATATCTTATCATACTCATTTCTATTTCCATAATATCTAATAGCAAGGTCAAAAATATTAGTTTCATCCTCTATGACTATCTCTCTTAAGGATACAATAGAGGAAGGTTCAGATATCAGATTTTCTATTGGTATATTAGGTATATACTCCTTTGGTTTTTGATATTTTTTTAATCTCTTTTTACTTTTTCTATGTTTTAATAACCTTTTTAGCTTCTGGTTAGCACTATTTAGTTTAGATTTAAGTTTTTTAATCTCTCTGCTTTTTGCTTTTTTATATAAGGCAAACTCAGCTTTTATCTTCTCCATTTTCTTAGTAATCTCTTTTAGCTCCCTATTTTTCTCCTTTTTATATAGAACTATCTCTCTTAAAGCACTATTTAATATCTCTTTACTATCGCTATCTTCTTTAGTTACTTTAGTAGTTTCTACACTACTCTTTTTAATCTCTTGTATCGTTATAGGTGCTATATTTATCTTTTTAGTAGTAAATTTAGCTACTCGATTATCTCTATTTGTAGTTGAGATTTTTACTTTACAGTTTGTACAGTTACCATCTTGTATCGTATCACTTTGGATATATCTATTAGTTATAAAAAAAACCGTTATCAATAGCAGAACAAGTAAAAATTTTTTCATGAAACCTCTTTAAAAAATATTTAATATAATATCATATAAATACATAAAAATTAATATAATATTAATTTTATTCTTGTAAAATTTAAAGAAAGGAATAAACAAGTGTATAAATATCTAATAGTAGTATTTTTTAATATGGTGATGTATGCAGATACAGATATTCAAAGAGGTATATATGACGCTGCAGATGAGATGATTAGATTTGATGAGAAGATGAATCGGGCTATAGCAGAGCATAATCATATAGACATTAACGAGAATCAAAATGGTAGTACCATAGAGGATTTTGAAGAGATAGAGGGAGGATATATTCTTACACAACAGATTCAAAACAGAGATAATGTTACTATAGATGTTAAAGTTGAAAATGGAATGTTATCTATTATTACAACTACATCTTCAAATGAAGATAGTGAGTATTTAAGCGGTATTATAGCAGATAGTAACATTAGTGGTTTTGAGAATACAATTAGCTCTACATCTACGTCTATATCAATACCTAATGATGCTGATGAGACCAAAATGGAGAAGAGTTATAAAAATGGTTTATTAAAAATAAAGTTTCCTAAAAAAAAGATATACTTAAAATAATATATACTATAATATCTAAAAAAGTTATTTAAGGAATATTTATGATTAAACGGTTTTTATCTATATCTTTGATATTAGTTGCCACTAATGCTGAAGAGATGCCAATCTATGCAAAGCCTGGACAGTGTTTTACTAAGGCTTTTTTCCCACCAAAAGAGTTAAAAACCGTAAAAACCACAACTACCAAGAGAGTAGTTTTGCGTAAATCTTCTATTAGACATGAAGTTGTTCCTGCTAAATATAAATGGATAGAGAAAAAAATAAAAATAAGTGATGGAATAGAGAGGATTGTTACAACTCCTGCTAAGTATAAAACTGTTTATAGTAAAGTTTTAATAGAACCAACAAAAAGAGTTTGGAGAAGAGGTTTATCTGCTAACTCAAAAGAGGCTCTTAACTCTTGTGTTCAATCGGCATCTAACGCAGGAATGGATATATCTAGTGCAAAAAATGGTACATGTTTTTATGAACAGTATATACCTGCAAAATATATCTCAACAACAGGTAAAATATTATCAGCTGAAGCTAGTACAAAAATTGTTACTACTCCTGCAAAATATAAAACCTATACAAAAAAAATCATAACAGATAACACCTCTGTAAAATTAGTTCCCGTTAAGGCTAAATATAAACAGGTAAAAGAGGATGTAGTTATTGCTCCTGCTAGAAGTGAGTGGAAAAAAGCAACTTGTCAAGATAGAGGCTGTAATCAATCGGAAGTGGTATGTTTAGTAGAAGTTCCAAGAACAACAAAAACAGTAACAAAAAAAATCTTACTAGAACCATCTGTTGCTAAAAAAGTGGCAGTAGAGCCTAAATATGAGTATATAGAAGTTCAAAAATTAGTAGAACCTGCCAAGAGTAGAGTTATTCATATTCCTGCTAAGTATCAAACTATAAATAGGAGAAAAAAGATAGCCGATGCTAAATATATATGGTCTAATATTGCTACTAATAATGTAAGAGATAGTATAGATTCTCAATGTGGTAGAATATGTTTAGTTGAAACACCTGCAAAATATAAAAGAGTCTCAAAACAGATTGTAGTAACTCCTGCAAGTAGTAAAAAGATTAAAACAGCTCCAACATATAAGATAGTCAAGATTAAAAAGATTCTAAAACCAGCATACTTTAAACATATAACCGTGCCAACAGAGTATAAGATAGTAAGAGTAGAAAAAGAGAGAACTAAAGGTTTTGCTAAATGGATGCCTGTTGTATGTGAATCTAATATGAACTCAACAATAGTAAAAAAAGTTCAAAAGGCTTTACAAGATGCAGGTTTTTATAAGGGTGAGATTAATGGTATATGGAATTTGGAGTCAAAATCAGCAACTAGAGAGTATCAAAGAGCAAATGGATTAACCGTTACACGATTATCTATAGAGACAATGAAATCATTGGGTATCTATTAATCAAAATAAATAGTTTATAAGCTATAATCCAAAAAAAAGAACCAAGGCGATAATAATATAATGCAATTTCAAAAGTTTAAAATAGATAATTTAGAGCAGTTTCCAAAAGATTTAGAGCTACTGTTAGCAAATCAGTTAGATAAGATAGAGAGTATTACCAAGAGTGATAAAGAGAGTTATGCTGATGTGCTTAAGCCACTTCAAGATTTGGATGAGGAGTTGGGTAATTTTTTCTCTCCATTATCTCATATTAATTCTGTTGAGAACTCGGAATATACACAAAAAGCATATGAGGAGTCTCTACCTCAACTATCTATCTTCTCTAGTACTATAGCCCAAAATGAGGCTCTCTTTAAAAAGATAAAAAATATCTCATCAGACGATTTAGAGGAGTCGAAAGTTATAGAAAATGAGATTAAGGGTTTTGTTTTAGCAGGAGCAGAATTACCGTTAGAAGATAAAAAACAGTTAGAAGAGATAGAGCTAAAACTATCTGAACTAGGCAATCAATTTTCTCAGAATCTACTAGATGCAACTAATGAGTTTGAGCTAATTATTAGAGATAAAAAAGATATAGAGGGGCTACCTCAAAATGATATATCACTATCAGAAATAGAGATTGATGGTGAAATAGTTTATAAGTTTACTCTACAGATTCCTAGTTACTTAGCATATATGACTTATGGAACAAATAGAGCATATCGTGAAGAGCTATATAGAGCCTACTCATCAAGAGCTCCTAAAAATGCTAAAGTGATAGATGAACTAATGGAGCTTAGACAAAAGAAAGCAAAACTTTTAGGCTTTGATAGTTTTTCTGACTACTCATTAGCTCAAAAAGATGCACCATCTATTGATGCAGTAACAGATTTTTTGGAGGAGTTGGCACTAAATGCAAAACCACAAGCTATTAAAGAGTTAGATGAATTAAAAGCTTATGCTAAAAAAGAGGACAATATCTCCTCCTTACAACCTTTTGATTTGGGATATTATAGTGAAAAGCTAAAAAAAGATAAGTTCCATTTTGATGATAGTATGACCAAGCCATATTTTGAGCAATCAAAAGTATTAAAAGGGATGCTAGATGTAGTATCTGAACTCTTTATGGTAGAGTTTAGAGCTATTGATGCTACAGTATGGAATGATAAGGTAAAAACTTTTGATATATATAGAGATAATGCTTTATCAGGACGTATATATTTTGATTTGGAGGCGAGAAAAGAGAAGAGAGGTGGAGCATGGATGCACGACTGGGAGACACATTTTATTGATGCGAATGGTAATCAGCATCTACCATCTGCATTTATAGTCTGTAACTTCTCTCCATCAACAGATGAAAATCCAAGTCTCTTGCGTCATGATGATGTAGTAACTCTCTTTCATGAGATGGGTCACGGTATTCATCATCTCTTTGGTAGATGTAAAGAGCGTTCAGTCTCTGGTATCAATGGTGTAGCATGGGATGTGGTTGAGTTTCCATCACAATTTTTGGAGGCTTTTGCTTATGAGAAGCCGATATTAAAACGTTTTGCTTTTCATTATGAGAGTGGTGAACCTATGAGTGATGAGCTTTTGAATAAGATAAAAGATACAAAAAACTATGAAGCAGGATTAGGGATATTACGTCAAGTTGAGTTTTCTCTATTTGATTTTAATCTACATAAAAAACTATATCAAGGAGACGAAGTTCAAGCTCTACTAGATAAGATTAGAGAGACTACTGCTCTTTTGGAAGTACCTAAATATAATAAGTTCCAAAATGGTTTTGCTCATATCTTTGCAGGTGGTTATTCTGCTGGTTACTATAGTTATAAATGGGCAGAGGTATTAAGTGCTGATGCTTTTTATGCTTGTATTGACGAAAATGGATTTAACCAAGACAAAGCAGATGGGTATCAGAAGTATATCTTAAGTAGAGGTGGTTCAGAGGATATGAGTTCTCTATATAAGCAATGGTTAGGTAGAGAGCCTAAAGTTCAGAGTCTTCTAAAGCTTTATGGGATAGAGGCATAGAGAGTTAAACTCTCTTTGCTCTATATACTATTTT
>Ga0256827_10003071_pt1 | contig 10643 bp, 5 predicted proteins | sample CV84metaG_FD_185977 | JGI IMG/M metagenome (GOLD analysis project Ga0256827, IMG submission 185977) | Hydrothermal vent microbial communities from East Pacific Rise, Pacific Ocean - CV84 | ecosystem: Environmental > Aquatic > Marine > Hydrothermal vents | place: Pacific Ocean: East Pacific Rise...
CTGTGTTTCGCCTGGACCCACCTCGAAAAACGAAGGTGAAGCCGAAAGCCATTGCGCACAACCATGCTTTGAATTCATTGAAGTGTCTATTTTGGTTTTTCCCTTATTCCCTGGCGAGTTGAAATTGGCAAAGCTAACCGTAAACGACTCCTTAGTTTTACCACTATTGGTAATATGGATTGTTTGACTTTTATAACCACCTGGGGCGATTTTATAATATAAGCGCGATGGCGAAACCGATGTTCCACGCTGTGCCTGTACCGCTTGAATTCCAAAAAGTACAATGGCAATAGTCAAAATGCTTTTTAATGTTTGCATATTATTTCCGTTTTTATTCTAGTTATTTAATCTATACTGTGTTATCTTAAACTTCACTCCTGGATATTGTTTTCTTAGTTCATCGAGGCGCGATTTTGCTTCTTCCTGTGTATCGAATTTTCCGATGGAATAATGGTACAGTCCTTCAAATTGAACTTCAAATACCTCAACTATGCCAGGCACCCAGCCCTCGAAGAATGGACCATCCAATTTCGCTACCGATGATTTCATCTCCACACGATACGATTCGCCTTCGGTCGCTGCATCAAAAGTGGTAATTTTAACTGATGAGACATTCTTTTCTGAAACCTGATTACCAAAAACCATGGGCACAACAGCCGCTTCATTAAATCCGTACTTCTTCAACGTTTTCATCAGCTTCTTGGCATCGCCTTTCTTTGGAAAATCCTTACTTATGTATAGGAATTTACCTTTTGGTCCAACAATACAACGAACCTCGGTAATGTTTTTCAAAGTATCAAAATCGGTTTTATGTCGGCGAGGACCTTCATTAGCGAATAGCTGCACCACAAATACTTTACCTGCATCCGCAGGAACCACCACAGGAAGATAAGTTGAGTCTTCAATTTGGCTATACTTCTTATTATCCGACTTGGGTGCTGGTTTTGCATTCGATTTATCTTGCTGACGACGAATTGGTAATCGAGAAATATCTCCACCCGATAAACGCATTTTTCGTTGTCTTTCGACCATATAGAAACTTACGTTATAATCTTCAAATTCTTTGTTTACCTCAATTGGGATATTGTTTTGCAAAAATTCGTAACTACTACCAATTGCCGCTTCATTCATAATAATGCGATAGTTACCATTGGGAACATAAAGGGCAAAATTACCTCGCTTATCGGTCAATGTGGTGTAGGTTCTTCCATTATCATCATTCACTGCTGTAATCCGAATTCCATTCAAATCCATCGGCTTATTGGAGCCATAACGATCACGCTCAAATAAAATCCCACCACTAATGCGAGCCCCTTTACTTAGTGGAATATAAATGGTTTTATTACGGTCAATATTTCGATAGAATGTCTTTCCATCAAACCAGCCACCCATCGACGAAAGCGGACGAGCAGTAATAATATAATCGCCTTGTGGCACATTAATATAATCCACCTGACCTTTTTTATTTGTCACCAAATCAAACACTTCTTGTCTTTGACCTTGCATATTGGGGTTAGAATAACTTTCGTTGGTAATCGTATCATTCAGTGTAATATGAATCAACATATCTTTAATACCCTGCTCATTGGGGTCCATTTTCCCATTACCATTCATATCGCGAAATGCAATCACTTTCACATTACAATTTCCTTTTAGTCCAATGGGAACATTAATATTAAATTTCACTCCTGCTCCTATCTCGAACTGACTAATCACACTCGCTTCAACCACTTCTTGTCGGGGTTGTCCACTAGGCCCTGCGGGCAAATCGCGCAAATATTCCCCCTGACCATATAAAATATATCGACCGTAAAAACTAAATCGGAATCCACTATTGGCATAGTAAAACAACTCAGGGCGCGTATTCAACTGATGGCGACTATTAATCGTATTGAAGTAATAGTTAAGATTAAAATTCACCTTCATTTTATTATTCATAAACCACCAATCGTAATACACATTGGTATAAAGTTTCTGAGGGTTCACCGCATCAACCAAGTACTGCATTTGCTCAATTTGATAGTAAGGACCATAGTAGTATCGAATATTAGCTTGAAAAAACTTATAGCGGAACGAACTACGGATGTAGGCCACAAACACTTGATTCAGATCAGGACGCTTTGGAAAAGCCGTATAACCCAAGAAACTATTGGTGTAGAATTTGAAATTTCCGCGCGAGCGCAAACGATATTCAAAAATCATCCCCATGGTATTGGCATCCACCAAATTGGAGGAGATGGTATAATAAGTTGGTTGGAAAATAAATAAACTCTTATCGTTATTATAGAACAGCTTAAGATTATAGGTGTTTTGGATATTGTAAATATCGTCACGTTGAATTACTCCTTGCGAGTAAATAAGCGGCTTGAAATCGAAATAATAAGCCGAAAGCTCAAGCGAATACTTATTATTAAAACGGTAACGCATCGAAGGAGAAACCGAAGTCACACCTCGCAAAGGAGTGTAATTCTCTGTTCCGTATTGTGCATTCAGGTTTACATTAAAGTCTTTGAAATTACCCGAATAACCCAATCGAGCACTATAACCCGTCAAGCGTGTATTTGCCGATGGAATCCAATAGTGATTTTCGATACTATAGCCACCCCCCAAGCGGATGGTATGGTTTCTTGCAATTCGGTAATTAATATAGGAGGTAAATAAATCGGCTTTTACTTTGGACAGCACATTATCGAATTTTTGGTAATAATTGTCCCAAAAAATCTTTTTCGTTTGCAAACGATGAAAGAAACCATAACCCCAAGCAGCAGGTTTTTCCCACATTTTTGGGCGTTTCACATATAATGCTCCGATATTATTATTCAGAATATTTACCGATGCTTTTACTCCTTTTCCTGAAAGCATACTTCCTGAGCGATTGGCTCCAATATCTCCAATCTCAATGCTAAAACGTTTATTAAAATATCCAAGATATTGGTAGTTTCCTAGAAAAGATACGGGATCTAATTGGTTTTGAATAAAGTTGGCTTGGAAATAATAATTCAAGAAACCCTCATTATTAAAATGACGATTTCCATACAAATAAAGTGAAGCATAGGTATGGTCCGACATCAAGTCGTAGGTATTTGCCTCTACCGTAAGAGGAATCGCATTGCGTTTTGTATCCTCCACTTTTATGGAGTTGGTAAGCTGCACAAAATCAATATTTCCACTCCACGATTTATTAGCGGCTTTACCTGTTTTTTCATTTAATATTTTGATTTTTGCGCGATAGCGCTTTTGCTTATCTTGGCTTTGCTCCTGCGCCCCATCAGGCAACAATTCGCTTTTATGAATACGTGCACCAAACCGCAAAATAGTATCTTGTCCCGCAGCCACAAGAACCGAGCGTGTAATCTCATGCACATCGTTTCCATCCTTATCAATAAGGTAAATTTCTTTATCAGGGGTAACGCTCACTCGTAGGTATTCATCCGAATTACCCGTATTTGAAACAATTACTTGAAAGTTTGCCGTGTCGTTATCGGCTCTAAAATAAATTTTGTTGCTATTGGTATAAGCATGCCAATCAGAAACTTTCTCCACCACAATATACCACATGGCATTGGTTACGGTAAACGACTCAGTAGAAATAAAAGTATTAACTACATAATTGGTATTTCCTGTCAGGTCAACACTAGGGTGCACACGCACAGGAATAAACATTGAATCTTGGGCTTTGATTTCAATCTCTTGAACTGCATCGGCAAAAAGCTTCCATCCCGCAGGAGGCGAAATTTGAAGCTTAAGCTTCATATCTTTTCGCGTATTATTCTTGATACGAATAACATTCGATGCCAACTGACTCGCCTTTATCGATGACCGACCTTTGATATAATCGAGCTGAATACCATATGCATTCACCCGATAGGTACGGCCCCCAGTTTGGGCAAAAAGCCCGAGTGAGATAGTCAATAAAAAGATAATAATATGTAGCTTTTTTACCACAGTCGTTTTTTATTATAAATCTTGTATCAAAACATAATCGATGCGAAGCGTATATAATCCAGGGCGTAAATTAAAACCAGGAACGATACGCAAATCGACATTAAATTTATAACAGCTCGGATTTGTAAGATAGCTTCCGGCTGTATTTGTTCCTAAATTTGGACAACTGATTGCCGCATCAGGAGCGGCAGCTGAACCAATAATATAGGTGGGGTTGCTACGATCTTGCAACGAAAAGAATCCCGACATTTGAGAAGTGGCCGCTGCATTTCGAAACTGCAGTTTCATAATACCAATTGTAGGCAAAGTGCCACTCGAACCATAGGTGTTTGTTACATCCCAAAAACCCACATTCGTTGTGGTGGCACCAACGTATAAATCCCATTGTGTGCCCGTGGCTTCAATATTCAAGGTACAAGCATTCATAATAGTAATGCCTGTTTGGTATTTTTGAATGGTATTGAAATCGAAGGTGATATTGGGACTTGTGGTCAGAGCAAAGCTCACCGATTGCGCCTGCACTCGAGCTGTACTCAATACAATTAAAACAAATCCAATAAAAACAATCAATTTCGATCTCATGATATCTTTTTCTCTTGCAATTAATAGCAAAAAATAAGCTGAGGGTAAAAGTATCTCTACCCTCGGCTTATTTTAGTAGATTATAAGTCCTCCACTAAAGAGTAAACTACCTCTAAATAATAATAACCTGCTTGCGCATAAGTTTCGTTATTACCATTAGCAGTCAACAAAACAGTTGAATTAGGGAAAGTAGCAGGAATACCTGGCTTCAATCGCATATCAATTCTGAATTTGTGAGTAGTAGGATTGTTTGCAGCAGTACCTGGAGCAAAAGCGGATCCACCACCAGCAACAGTACCAAACTCACCTGCTAAAAACTGAGTAGCTGCGGTAGGAACACCTGCTGCCACTGTAGAATTAGTTAAACCTAGTAATGAAGTAAATGCATTACAGTTAACAGGAGCTGAGCTCGTAACTGACGACTGAAGCTCTAAAACCTCAGCTGGCAAATAAGCATTACCGTTAGTAGAATAAGACTCTACTTGAGTCCATGAATCAGCACTTGCGTACACAAATAAGTCCCATGCAAGAGTTGCATCAACTTCTAATTGTGTTGCATTAAAACGAGTGATTCCAAGATTGTACTCTTGAATCGTTTTAAAGGTAAAATCAACCTGAGGGCTGGTAGTCATTGTGAGATTCAATATCCCACGAAGGTCCATAGTTACGTAGTTGTACTCCTCGTCGGATAACTGAGCGTAACTTTTTGTAGCCATTGTGCTGAATACAGCTACAAGAGCAAAAATAAATAAGACTTTTTTCATCTTAAATTTGTTTTAGTTAATATTAATTTGATTTATAAAAAAAAGATTTTGCAATCTTGTTTTTCAATTTGAGCAAAAATTAATACAATAGCAGTGTATTAAATTTTAATAACTCCTAAAACAACCTACTTAATAATGATAATTATTTTTTCACCAAGTGTAACTTGGTATTCAGTAAATTCAAGGATATTACACCTATAACCGTTGCAAATATACATTTGAATTGCATACAATACGCACTTAGGTCAATTTTTGTTTCAAACTTTTTTTTGTTAATAAATACATGAGCTTCAAAATACCCCAAATTATTAACATTCAACACACAATGTTTTAGAAAAATAATGTAATTTTGAATCGGACTTTAAAAGAGTCCTAACGTGAGTACTCATTATCAGCTAACCCTATGAAATGTTATATTCTTTCTCTACTCTTATTAATAACAATACAGTTAAATGCCATTGATACATTATATAAGCAAAGTAATTTTAAGAATTTAAACGACTCGACTAAGATTGAGCAATTATATCATGAGGCCATCAAACACTTTCATTCAAATATTGGATACTCACAAAGCCTACTTTTTAGGGCTGAGGAAATTGCATTACACAATAAATCAACCAAGGATTTAGCCCGTATTTATAAAGGAATTGCCTACACTTATATTCGTAGCCATCAAAATCAAAATGCTTTTCTTTATCTCGACAAATCGACAAAGGAATATGCTAACCTTAATGACAACCTATCACTTTCATTTCTTTGTAATATGAAGGCACAGGCATTCACAAACCAAGACAAGCTTGACTCTGCAATCTATTATTACAATAAATCTGAGACCTATTTGAATAATTATAAAGGAGACAATCAACATTTACTTCGAGGCAATTATGCAAGTCTATATTCAAGTATGGGTAACCTTTATTATTTCAATATCGAAGACATCCCACAAGCAAAAGTATATTATGATAGTGCATTATACTATGCTAAGATAAACAATGACACAGTGCATATTACGGCATCATACTCCAATTTAGGTATCGTATACTTAAAAGAGAAGAAGTATAAAAAAGCCCTTGATAATTTTGAAACTGCCTATGAGCTAAGTCAAAAGATTAATCATTTAGCTTTCTCTATCAATATTATGAATAATTTGGGTGATGTTTATAATGAGATGGGCAATTCTGATATGAGCATTTATTGTCGAACTAAATCCCTCAAATTAGCAAAAGAGTATAAGGTAGATTCAAAAATATTTAAGGCGACCCTCCTTTTGGCACAAGGGTATCAGTTCAATCAGGATTATGAACAGGCTAAACATTTATACCTTAGCTTATTAGAAGACACGTCCTTAGTCAGCATTTCTCAGCAAAAATATTTTATGAGGAACTTATCCAAGTTTTATGAAGAAATAGAAAAATATGATTCTGCATTGTATTACTATAAAAACTTCACAACATTAAACAATAAGATTATTGAACTTCAAAACTTCAAAGCTACCAAAGAGCTAATAATTGCCCATAATACTGAACAAACACAAAGAGAAAATCAAGTACTTAAATTAAAAAACCAGCAAGAGAAAAAATACTCAAACTTGGTAATTGGACTAAGTATTATTCTCCTAATACTTATTATTCTTTTAGTACTCTCTATTCACCAAAGGAAAAAGCTTCATGCAAAAGAGCAAGAAATAATTAGAGCAGAAAATAGCTTATTGAAGGAGAAATTAGAATCTAAAACAAAGGAGCTCACAATCAACACTATGAATATGATTCGTCATAATGAATTTATAAATTCGTTGATTCCCGACTTGCGAAAACTCAATCAGCTTGATACCACAAAACGTAAACAAGCCCTTCTTAATATCATTCGTAATATTAATCTGCATAATAAAACCCAACTTTGGGAAGACTTTAATAAAACATTTACAGAAGTAAACAATTCGTTTTTTGAATCACTAAACCAAAAACACCCAAATCTAACACCCAAAGACCGAAAGATTGCAGCTTTATTAAAACTTAACCTTTCAACCAAAGACATTGCAGCCATCACCCATATGAGTGTACGTGGGGTTGAAAGTGCTCGACATCGCCTTCGTATAAAGCTAGGACTTTCGACAAATGAAAACCTGAGTAATTACTTTCAAGATTTTTAAACAATTATTCCACTTTAAATATTACCAACTTATTAAACATCACAAGCTACATAAACGGTTATGCACTATTTATCCGTGTTTTATATTAATTGACGTAGTAGAGAGGTAGTATTTTTTCGATAACATGTATAAATCCATTGAGTTAATATTTGGATTTTGACCACACTATGTTTTATGTTTGCTAGCGCAAAAACAAATTGATCTAAAACCTAATGAAATATTAGCAACAATAAACAAATACTGATATAAATATTTTATTACAAAAAGTTGGAGAATTTCGATGATATGGTTTACAATCTCCAAAAAACACTAAACTTAAATATTAATAAAACAAAAAAACTATGAAAAAACAGCTCCTCTTTTCAATGAAACTGTTCATTTCTATTTTGGTAACAGTCTCATTATTAACTACAAATTCACAGGCACAATCTCTTTCATTTGGAGTTTTTACGGATTACAGTAAGTCCGTCTTTGATATCACATCAAAAAGCATAACACCCACAATCAATGGTGAGACCCATGATAAGATTAGCTACCCTAGTGAAGATATCGATACATTGAATATCTTTCATGATTTTGATCGGAAGTATAATACTTACGGAGTTCAATGCAACTACGACTTCAAAAAATCGGATAGTGCAAAATTTGCTTTTAGTATAGGGCTCGGTATTGGCATTGGCACTTACGAACACAAGCGCTATGCAGATTATGATGGTACTACCTATTACCAATACAGCGGTAATCAATTTATTGCTAAATCAGATAATATAGATTGGAATTTCAAATTTAGGGCTTCATCATCCTATTACTTTACTTCAAATATATCTTTGAAAGGAGTATTATCCAGCACCTTTCATCTATTGGAAACAAATACTATTGAAGATATTCTTAGCTTTAATCCTGATGAATACGACGTTAACACAAAATACAATTCGAAAGTATTAAACACCTCTTTAGATTTATTTCTAAACTATAATGTTGATGGATTCAATTTTTATATTGGTCCGCGAGTTTTTTATGATTATCAGTGGGCTGATTATTTAATCAACACCCTAGATATTGATGATAATATCGAATATATCGACTTAATTCATAGTACCTATAGAGAGAAGTATCTATTTAAAATAAGCGGGGGAATTTATTATGTCATTAATAAAAAAATCGGCATTGGCATTCAGTTCGCGGGTAACAAAAATAGCAAAGCTGTTTTTGGTCAAATCAATTATTACATTAACTAAATAATTCAATCTTATGAAAAATCTATATAAACATCTATTGACAATAATTATAACATTACTGTTGTCACAATATACTATTGCAGGTACAGGAGCGTATGTAACATTAGTTAATGGAACACCTTACGATTGGCGTGCCACAAAGCACTCAAGTTTCCAGATGGACGCATGGAATTATCCTAAGACTTTAAAAGCAGGTGAAAGTAGAAGGATATATTTAGAATACATAGCAGATGAAAACAGAAGTGCGATGGTTAAATATGAAATAGCACCAAAGCATTTTATCACAATAGAATTTAATGGAGGTTACTCAGATCATAGGATTTTTGTTTCTAGTAATTTTTCGATAAATGGATTTGACAATTCCCAAGTTCATTCAGTTTACACTATACATAACGGAATGGTTTCTTTTATTCTTGTGGGAAGTATTGAAGATGGTTTTTACACCAATTTCACAACTCATTCTAAGGATTGGATGCAGAATTCATTAAAACTTATTGGAAATAAAAAATTAGAAAAAATTTGTATACCTGGGTCTCATGATGCTGGAATGTATATGATAAATTATAAAACATATCATGCTGCAGTGTGTAACACATTAACTCAAGACCATGGGATTTTTAAACAACTTGAATATGGTATTCGTTACTTCGATATTCGGCCAGTAATTGCAGGTTCCAATGAATTTTACACAGGGCATTATGGGAATACTTATATTGGTTATGAAGGGGCTACTGGTGGAAAAATATCAGATATTATTAAAGACATCAATAATTTCACTGTACATCATAAAGAATTAATAATACTTGAATTAAGTCATGACTTTAATACAAATGATAATTATCGTGGCTTAGATTGTAAAGAATGGGATAATCTATATAAACAGCTTTCAGGCATAAACCATTTATATATCCCCTCATCATCAAAGCGATTAAAAGACCTAACACTCAACGATTTTATTAAAGATAAAGCTCAAGTTATCATACTGGTTGATCCTTCAAAGCTACCAAAAACTTCAAAATACTATCGTAAGGGATTCTTCCATACTCATGAGTTTAGTATATACAATAGTTATGCAGACACAAACTCTCTAAAAGTAATGAGTAAGAATCAATTTACAAAAATGTATAGGTATTCTTCGAGTCGATATTTTCTTTTATCCTGGACACTAACACAAGCTAATCATCAGGCAGAAGGGTGTAATAGTCATCATGCAAATAACACTAATTGGATAAAAGACCTTGCAAAAATTGCTAACCAATCAATGCCAGAAGAAGTATTTAACAAATCAACACTATTAAGCTATCCAAATATTCTTTATACTGACTTAATTGTTGACAATAATTCAGCGATTATGTCCATGGCGATTAACTACCGAAATCTTATTGATGTAAATTATACGAAAGCAAAAAAGATTGCCACAGACCATATCTTCTCATCTTTTAAAAAAGACAAACTAATATTTGAAAGCTCAAAGGCGAATAATAATGGTAGAAAAGAATTAATCTTTAATTATGGAATAGAAAATCTTCTTTTAAAAGTTGAATCCTCAAAATCTAGAATAGTAATCTACCATGATTTTAATTATAAAAATAATAGTTTCAAAGAATTCAATGCAATTCCCATAGGTAGTAAGAATGATAACATAAACCTTTTATTTACTACAAAATACGACAATCATTTGGTCGTTGGATGGATTGATACACATTTAAAAGAAAGCAATTTTAGCTTCTCTCTAAGTACTTCTTTTAGAATATCAACATTAGACCTTAATGTACAAAAAGCAAAATGGGTAACCAAATCATACCATTTCAACAAAGGAGAAAAAATAAAAGGTGCTGTCACATTGGTGGAAAACAATACAAAAAAACTATGTTTCTTTTATAATGATCAAATGATTAAATATGATTTTAACCCCCAAACTTCCGAAATAAAGAATCCCATAGCAGTTCATTACGAACCAGATTA
>Ga0256827_10003072_pt1 | contig 10641 bp, 15 predicted proteins | sample CV84metaG_FD_185977 | JGI IMG/M metagenome (GOLD analysis project Ga0256827, IMG submission 185977) | Hydrothermal vent microbial communities from East Pacific Rise, Pacific Ocean - CV84 | ecosystem: Environmental > Aquatic > Marine > Hydrothermal vents | place: Pacific Ocean: East Pacific Rise...
CATCAAGAAATAGAAATTATATTAAAAAAAAACAAATAATAAAAATGAGATATGATTATTTTTTAATTTGGGGAAATGGTATTAATTATACAAGAGAAATTGTTTCAGAAATAAGAAATGATAATAATTTTGAAATAATTTTAATGAAAAAAATATTTATTAATAATTTGTCTATATTTATTGATAATATTTATAGTTGTGATACTGTGCCATTATCACATTTAAAAGCAAAAACACAATATTTATTAAAATCTAAACCAGAAGTATTATTTATTTTAGTTAAAAATTATAATCCAGATGAACAATATGTTGGTAGTGGATCATTTAGACATATTCAATGTATGAAAATTAATAATATAAAGAAAATTATACGAAATAAATATAATCCAAAATTTAAAGATTTAAATAAACAAATTTTACCATTAAATAAAGGTGTTAGTCATGAACATGTTATACATGCATCTGATTATGAAAGTCAGGTAGAACATGTTTTAAAAGTTGTTAATTTACAATCTTTAAATTATTATAAAAGAAATGATAACAAAAAAGTTAATATTCCTTATTATTTGGATATATCAAATATTGAGCCATTTAACATTAATATAGATAATTTAAAAGCTAATATTATTGGTGTAGGTTTAACAAAAATTACTGATACACCACATTTTAAATATTTATTAGGTGATAAAAAAATATATGAGGATTATTTTTTTAGATATTTTGGTAATCAATTAACATCTGATCATTTTCCAGAAAATTTTGATAAATTAATTAAAATTTACGATAAAAATTATAATAAAAGTTATCCAATTATTAATAATAATGGACAAATATATGATGGTGTTCATAGAATTGCTATAGCAAAATTTAATGGTGAAAAAATAATAAAAGTAATAAAATAATGGAATATTCAAATAAATTAAAATTAGATAATATAATATCAAAATTAAATAATTATGTAATAATTAAAAAACCAAATTATTTTCCAAATTATTATGATTTCAGTGATTTAGATATTGTTATAAATAAAAATGATATTAAAAATATAACTAATATTATAAAAAATGAATTAAATTGTTATAATGGTTATTATAAAATAATAGACACAAATGGTCATTTACAAATAGATTATTATGAAAAAAATCATAATAAATTAAATTTTAAATTTGATTTTTTATATGATCTTTCACAGGCTTATAAAAAATCAAAATTTAAAGATAATTTCATTAATATTGTTTTATCTGAAAAAATAAAAGAAAATAATATATTTATCCCAAAATTAGAACATGAATTAATTTTTAGATGGGTAGAATATAAAGAATATATAGATATTAGAAAAGATAAAATAAAACATTTAATTTTTATAAATAAATATAATATAGATATAAATGAATTAAAAATAAAATATTTAATATGATGATAGATATTGTTATAACTGGATTATTTAGAGAAAAAGAATTATTTAAAAAATCATTAGATATTTTTTCAAAAATTGATAAAGTAGATAATATAATTTTTTCAACATGGAAAAATCATCTTTCTGAAGAAGATTTAATTTTTTTAAACCAGTATAATATTAATGTAATCGAAACAGAACCATTAAAAGAAAATGGACCTGGTAATATTTATTCTCAAATGAAATCATTAGAAATAGGTTTAAAATATTGTAAAAATGATCATGTTTTAAAAACAAGAAGTGACCTTTTAATTGAATATAATTTATTAAATGATATTTTTAATAAAGAACCAGTAAAATTAGATAAAGATATTTTTAAAGAAAAAATATGGACATATTGGTTTGATATAACAACACCTTTTTATTTATCTGAAGAATGTTTTTATGGTCATATTGATGATATAAAAAAATTATATAATTATGATAAAACCTTTGATGATATATGGTATTACCAAGCTAAAAATGGATATGGTGGGGCAACTCATCAAAGAAGATATATTTATCCATTTTTAAATAAATTTGATTTTAATAAATGGATATATGAAAATAAAACATTATTAAAAAGATATCAAAAACATTATTTATATAAAGAATTTGAACATGATGATTTTCTTGAATTAATATCAAAATATTATTTTATTTTAGATAAATATTTTTGGATTTATAATCCAAGATTTGAAGTTATAAATAAAGGAAAATTTGGATATATAGATTTTTGTAAAATAGATTTTGATGATTATAATAAAAATTTAACATCATCAAAAATGATATTAAGAGATGTCATTATATGTAATGATTCAAAATTAATAACTAATATTAAAAATAATAAATATAATGGAATAGCATCAAAAATAAGTAAAAAAATAAATTTTTATTATGAAAACAATTGAAAAACCCTGGGGCAGTGAAGAAATTCTAGAGAATAATGGTAAATATGTATTAAAACGTCTAAAAATGTTAAAAGGTAAAAGATGTAGTTTACAATATCATGAAAAAAAAATAGAAACAATTTATATTATATCAGGAAAACTTAAAATAACTATAGGGGATAAATATGATATTTATCAACAAAATGATTTTATTACAATAAATAATAATATAATTCATCGAATGGAAGGTATTACAGATTGTTTATATTTAGAAACATCAACATGTGAATTAGATGATGTAAAAAGAATAGAAGATGATTATGGTAGATAAATATAAAGTACTTATAACAACCAGTGGAATAGGTAGTCGATTAGGTGAATTGACGAAATACACCAATAAATCATTAGTCAGAATAGGCAAAAAACCAGCATTATCTTATATAATAGAAAGATATGATGATAATGTTGAAATAGTTATAACATTAGGACATTTTGGTAATCAAGTAAAAGATTTTATAAATATGGCATATCCAAATAAAAAAATCACATATGTTCAAATAGATAATTATATGGGTCCTGGATCAAGTTTATTATATTCAATATTAAAAACAAAAGAATATTTACAAACACCATTTATTTTTCATGTATCAGATACTATAATTGATGATAATGTAGTTAAACCATATTTTAATTATATTATAGGTTCTAATACAATTGATACATCACAAAATAGAAAAAATAAAAATAATAATAATAAAATAAAAATACAAGAAAAAGGATATTTAGGTGATATTGGAACAGATAATTATTTGGCTCATATAGGATTAGTTGGTGTATTTAATTATAAAGATTTTTGGAAAACATTAGAGAAAGTTTATAAAAATAATAAAAATTCATTAGAATTAAGTGATGTTCATGTTATAAATGAAATGAAGAATGATTTTACTATAATAAAAACTAATAATTGGTTAGATATTGGAAATTCTAAAACATTATCTATAGCAAGAAAAAAAATAAAAGATAAATTTGATATTTTAGATAAAAATGATGAATCAATATTTATTTTTAAAGATTTTGTTATTAAATTTTTTTATGATAAAAAAATTGCAAAAAATAGAGCATATAGATGTGATTTATTAAAAGAATTAACACCCAAATTAATTGATTATAAAAATAATTTTTATAAATATGAATATATAAATGGAATCTTATTATCAAAAGTTATTAATGAAAATATATTTTCAAATTTTTTAGAATGGAGTTTTAAAAATTTATGGAAAAAAACATCATTATCTGAATTTCATAATATTACTTATGACTTTTATATCAATAAAACAATTAAAAGAATTGAAAAATATCAAATTAAAAATAATTTAATTGATAAAGTAGATATTATAAATGGTATAAAAGTTCCAAAAATAGAAGATATGTTAAATCATATTGATAAAAAATGGTTATGTTCAAGTGAATCATATCAATATCATGGTGATTATATATTAGATAATATTATTTTTAAAGATAATAATTTTATATTAATTGACTGGAGACAGGATTTTGGTGGTGATTTAGAAAATGGTGATATTTATTATGATTTAGCTAAATTAAATCATAATCTAGTTTTTAATCATGATTTAATTAACAAAAAAATGTTCACTATTAAAATGAAAAATGATAATATTATATGTGATATATTTAGAAGTAATAATTTAATTGAATGTCAAAAAATTTTACACTCAACAATAAATAAAAATAATATAGATTTAAAAAAAGTAGAACTACTATCTAGTATTATTTGGTTAAATATGTCACCTTTACATAATGGTAAATTAGGGGAATTTTTATATTATTTTGGTAAAATAAATCTTTATAAAAATTTGAAAAAAAATAATATGATAAAATGAAAAATAAAATAATAAATACCAATATTTATATTGGTCCAATGAGTTTTAATATTATAAATAATATAATAAAAGTTGCTAATGATGAACAAAAAAACATTGGATTAATTGCATCTAGAAGACAAATAGAGTATAATAGTGGTTATGTTATGAAAACAAATGATTTTGTAAATTTACAAAAAAAATCAGATAATATTTTAATATGTAGAGATCATGGTGGAATATATCAAGGTGAAAAAAAAGATAATGGAATATTATCATTTTATAATGATAAAAATTTCAATATTATACATATAGATCCATGGAAAAAATATAAAAATATAGATGAAGCAATTCAAGAAACAATTGATAATATAAAATTTTTAAATATTCTAAATCCTAATTGTTATTATGAAATTGGAACAGAAGAAGCTATTAGACCTTATAGTGTTGATGAATTTGAATATTTATTATATAATTTAAAAACCAATTTAGGTGAATTATATAATAAAATTATATATGCTGTTATTCAATCAGGCACAAAAATCATAGGTTTATCTAATGTAGGTGTTTTTAATGAAAAAAAATGTAAAAAAATGATAAATATTTGCAATAAATATGATGTTTTAAGTAAAGAACATAATGGTGATTATTTATCAGATGATTTAATTATTAAAAGATTTAAATTAGGATTAAATGCTATAAATATAGCACCAGAATTTGGTGTATATGAAACATCTATTATTTATGATAATATGAATGATAATCAAAAAGAATTATTTTTTAATTTATGTTTAGAATCAAATAAATGGAAAAAATGGTTTCCAGATAATTATGATCCATATTTAAATAAAAAAGAATTAATAATAACAACTGGACATTATTTATATCAAAATGAAACATTTAAAAAATTAAAAAATGAAATAAAAAATATAGATAATAAAATTAATAAAAAACTTTATAATAAAATAAAAAATAAAATTAATCTATGGAAATGAAAAAAACAATATTTTTAGATATTGATGGCTGTTTAATAAAACATAAAGGAAATTTGTCAAATATTTTATTAAATAATAATGATGATGAAATAATAGACGGCACAATAGAAAAATTAAATGAATGGGAATCTGAAGGTCATAAAATTATTTTAGTAACAGGAAGAAAAGAATCAATGAGAAAAAAAACAATTGAACAATTAGATAGATTGGGAATATTTTATTCAGAATTAATAATGGATATTAATAGAGGTACTAGGATTCTAATAAATGATAAAAAACCAGATAATGATATGAAAGTTGCAATTGCATATGAAATTGAAAGAAATTCCGGAATAAAAAACATTAAATTATGAAAATTGGATTATGTTTAAGTGGTGGTATTGGGACATTAAATAAATATAATATAGGTGAAAAAATAAACCCAGAAATATCATTTTATCATTATAAAAAAAATATAATGAATAATAATAATATTGATGTTTATTGTCATAGTTGGGATAGTGGTAAATATGGAACATTAATAAATGAATTATATAAACCAATAAACTTTTTACATGAAAATCAAAATTATTTTGGTCATGATGATGATTTTATACAAAAATATGGGATGATGTTTGGATTGCAAAGTCGATTAAATAGTATTAAAAAATCATTAAATATGTTATTATCATATGAAAAAGAAAATAATATAAAATATGATTTTATTATGATTAGTAGATATGATATAGTTTTTTTAAATAAAATAAATTTTACAAATTTGAAAAAAAATATATTTTATTCATCCCATTGGAATGATAGAACAAAAACAAATAATCACAAATTTGGATTATATGATTCATTTTTTATTGCTAATAGTAATATTTTTCATAAATTAATTACATCAGATTTATATAATAAAATATGTAATATTAAAGATGATTCAGTAATATACAACAGTCATGTTGCTTGGTTACAAATGATAACAGAAATAGATATACCTATCTATTATAAATATTTTGTTGGTAAAGATTATGAACTTACAAGAAGACATTATTATAATGGTGATGGTAGAATAACATATGGTTATTCTAATATTAAACAAAATTGGGATAAATATTATAATTATTATAAGAAATAAAAAAAAAATAAAAAGATTGAAAAAAAAGGCATTAATTACAGGAATTACAGGACAAGATGGTTCTTACTTAGCAGAATTATTATTAAATAAAGGATATGAAGTACATGGTATAATAAGAAGAAGTTCATCATTTAATACACAAAGAATAGATCATATTTATGATAATAAAAATTTATATCTTTATTATGGAGATATGACAGATTCTTTATCATTAGATTCTATAATCCAAAAAGTTAAACCAGATGAATTATATAATTTATCTGCACAATCTCATGTTCATGTATCATTTAAAATACCTGAATATACTGGTGATGTAGATGCATTAGGGACACTTAAATTAATTGAATCAATTAGAAGACATGTACCAAAATGTAAAATTTATAATGCAACTACATCAGAATTATATGGTAAAGTTCAAGAAATTCCACAAACAGAAAAAACACCATTCTATCCTAGATCTCCCTATGGTGTAGCAAAATTATATTCATTTTGGATATGTAAAAACTATAGAGAATCATATAATATGTTTATTTCTAATGGGATATTATTTAATCACGAATCAGAAAGACGTGGTGAAACATTTGTAACTAGAAAAATTACTATTGCATTATCTAAGATTAATAAAGCATTAAAAGATAATAAAAAATTTGAAATTTTAAAATTAGGGAATTTAGATGCTAAAAGAGATTGGGGATATGCTCCTGATTATGTTGAAGGTATGTGGATGATTTTACAACATGATAAACCAGATGATTTTATTTTATCTACAAATGAAACACATTCAATTAAAGAATTTATAAATGAATCAATTAAATATACTGATATTAACATTAAATGGGTTGGTAAAAACGAAAATGAATATGCAATAGATAAAAATACTAATAAAGTAATAATTGAAATTGACCCTAAATATTATAGACCATCTGAAGTAGATATATTAATTGGTGATTATTCTAAAGTTAAAAATGAATTAAAATGGGAGCCAACAGTTAAATTTAAAGAACTTGTTAAAATTATGATGGAAAATGATAAAAATATTTATGATAATTAGACATATAAAATAAAAGATATTTATAAGAAATAATAAATTGAACGTTCATCATTATTTATAATCCATTTTTGTTTATCAAAATTATAATAATTATAATATTTTTTATATTTAGAAATATCTAGAGTACTTGATAAACTAAAACCGTCTTCTTTATATTTTTTATAAATTTCAATAATAATTTCATTACTAAAATTTTTAAATACATATGGATTATTATAAATATTATTATCAATTACAAAATTGCAAAATTCATTAAAATCTTTTTTATCAATTAAAATATAAATATTACAATTTATATCATTCATTTTTTGGATTTTATCTAATAAATTCTTATATGGTTCTTTTTCAATATCATTCCAATTATTAAAATCTATATTTAATTCCTTAATATATTTCACACTTATTTATTTTTTTTATAAAATCTTAATGTTTTTTCCCACTCTTCATCAATAATATTCCAATTTATTTTACCATAATCAATACCCCAATTAAATGAAGAAGATATCCAAGTTTCAGGAATTGTTTTAAGAAAAAATATTTTCCAATCTTTATTATTTTCTTTTAAATTATTAATATATTTATCAAATAATCCTTTTTCAATTAAAAAATCTTTAAATAAAATAAAATTTTCAGCATATTTAGGAATAAGAAATCCATCTAAATCATCTTTTATTTCTTCCCAATTATTAAAATCTATATTTAATGCTTTAATATATTTCATGATTTTTTATATATGCTTTATGTTTTGAACTATTATATCTTGGATTATCTTTATAAAAATACCAACAATGACCATCTTTTCCTTTACAACCTTTATCAATTCCATCATGACCTTTTATATCATCATCAAATTCAATACAAATTACATTATCTTTTTTAAATTTAATTATTCCCCATTTATTTTTCATTTGTTGTGTTATAATTCCATATCTAACAAAATCTATTAATATTCTATCACCAATATTTAATTCATCAAATACATCATTTAAATATTTATTATTAATATCTATTTCTTCCCAATTATTAAAATCTATATTTAATGCTTTAATATATTTCATATGTGTATATATATATTATATTAATTCTAAATCTTTTATTCTATAACTATTAGATTCACCATTACTCCACTGAACTCTAAAACAATAATTATTATCTAACCCTCTAAATTCAATAATAACACCATCCATATCTGCTGGATTACTAGGTGTATTTTCTATAAAATATTGTGATCCTATTCTTAATTTTACTTTTTTATTTATTAAATTTTTATAAAATTCTTCATTATGACCATAATCAATTGGACCTTTTTCGTCCTTTATTTCATCCCAATTATTAAAATTTATATTCAATTGTTTAATATATTTCATATATGTATATATATTATATTAATTCTAAATCTTTTATTCTATATGAATTTTTATTTTTATTATCCCATGTAATATGAAAATAATGATTTGTATCAAATTCACTAAAATATTTATATCCTTTTGGATTAGACCAACTTATACTATAACCAAAAGAAGTTATAATTCCATCAACATTTTTTGGATTATTATCTCTATCAGTATAATATTTTGATGAAGTTTTTATTCTTACTTTTTTATCTACTAATCCTTTATAATATTCTAATGGTTGATCAAATTTAATTGGTCCTTTTTCATCATTAATTTCATCCCAATTATTAAAATCTATATTTAATTCCTTATTATATTTCATTTATTTATTTTTATCTAAAATATCTCCCCATTTAATATCTAATTTATCCCATTTATCAAAATCACCAGCCCAACTAAATGATTTATACAACCAATCAGATGGTTCTATATCAAAAAAGAAATTTTCTCCTTTATACAATCTAATGTTATAATAACCATTATCCATTTTATTTAATCTATCAAAATATTCATCATAAATATTATTATCATTCAAAAATTTAATAAATCTTTTATAAATTTTTTTATCTACATGTTGTGGATAATCTATATCTTCACTATAACTATCCCAATTATCAAAATTAATATTTATTTTTTTTAAATATTTCATATTTTTTTGTATTTTATTTTTTATATTTAATATATTTCATATAAAATACATATCTATTAATTGACCAGGAGTTACATTTTCTGGTATAAAATCATTTTTCACAAAATCTTTTATTCTAACTAATGGATGTTCAACACCATCTTTACCAATAGATATACCAAAAAATAACCATAAATCATTATCTCTTGGTTCTCCTCTTCTTTTTCGTTTTTTTCCAATCCAAAAATAATTACGAGTTCCATCATTTATTTTTTCTAAATTTGGATATAATAAAGATGCTCTATCATATAATTCTTGTAATTCTTGACGTGTTAATCTTTTATTTTTTTTCTTATTTTTTTCTTCTTCATTATCCCAATTATCAAAATCTATATTAATTTTTTTTAAATATTTCATATCTTTTTTTTATTTTATATATTAAATAAACAATTTAATTTATTTTAATTATAAATATAAAAAAATATTTTATGAAAAAAAATGATAAAATTTATGTTGCTGGTCATAATGGTTTAGTTGGTTCAGAAGTTTTAAAAAGATTAAAAGAATTAGGATATAATAATATTATAACTATTTCAAAATCAAAACTTAATTTACTTGATCAATGTAAAACAAAAGAATTTTTACTGAAAAATAAACCAGATTATGTATTTATGTGTGCTGCTAAAGTTGGTGGTATTCATGATAATAATATTAAAAGAGCTGAATATATTTATGAAAATATACAAATTCAAAATAATTTAATTCATTATTCATATTTAGCAAATGTTAAAAAATTATTATTCTTAGGTTCTAGTTGTATTTATCCAAAAAATTGTCCACAACCAATTAAAGAAGAATATCTATTAACATCTGAATTAGAACAAACAAATGAACCATATGCAATATCAAAAATTTCTGGTATTAAAATGGTTGAAAATTATAATCATCAATATGGTACTAAATATATTGCAGTTATGCCAACTAATTTATATGGTTCAATGTATGATAATTATGATTTAAAATCTAGTCATGTATTTGCTGCTATGATTAGAAAATTTCATGATGCAAAATCAAATAATACTGATGTTAATTTATGGGGTGATGGATCTCCATATAGGGAATTTTTACATGTATCTGATTTAGCTGATGCTTTAATATTTTTAATGGATAATTATGATGGTGGTGAAATATTAAATATTGGAACAGGTAAAGATTTGACAATCAAAGAATTGGCTGAAAAAATTGCTAAAT
>Ga0256827_10003073_pt1 | contig 10640 bp, 22 predicted proteins | sample CV84metaG_FD_185977 | JGI IMG/M metagenome (GOLD analysis project Ga0256827, IMG submission 185977) | Hydrothermal vent microbial communities from East Pacific Rise, Pacific Ocean - CV84 | ecosystem: Environmental > Aquatic > Marine > Hydrothermal vents | place: Pacific Ocean: East Pacific Rise...
TCATATTAGAGAATATAGATTATCTTAAAGATAATTATTTAACAATAAATCATAAATTTATAAGAATTTTACATAATGAAAAATTATTAAGTTCAGAATACACACAAAATAATATACACTCATATAACAAATGTTGTTGGTTAAAGGATTAAAAATGGGTAGAAATACAAGTATAAATATTTATAGAGAAGACTACTATAATTATTTAAAAAACATAGAAAAAGTGCTATATAATGAACTAACAAGTGGTGAGTTATATAGTATATTAGAGACTGAGTCAGATATTATTGTAAGTAAGTTAGAACAAGAAGAGTTAGCTTATTGGGGTAAATCTAATTGTAATGAAATTGTAGAATGGTTTAAAAGATATAAAGAAAATGATGGGGATTTAATTATAGATTCAGAAATAATGAATAGTATGAGAAATTTAACATTATTTGATGAAGACCTGATAAAAGAAATATATTTAGGTATAAATGATGGAACTAGAGTTGTAGTATACACTACTAACGGATAAATATTAAATTAAAGGAATAAAAAAATGATAGCAATTAAAAATAGAAGACAATATAGTGATTTAATAAAAGAAGCAGTAGTAAAAGAATACATTAGAAGAAATAAAGGTAAAAACTTTTGTTCATTGCAAACCATCGGAAATGAATTTAATATTGACAAATCTACTGTATGTAGATGGGTAAAAAATAAAAAATATGGTTATACCTCTTTATGCTGTAAAATAGATAAAGAAAATATTATTTATAGAGGTGTAACTTATGTACCTCAATACAAATTAATTTAATTATGTTATGCATAAACAAATAAAACTTCATACAATTCACACTAGCTATTTGTATGAAAATTGGTTAACTGAACATTTACACTATTTCATAGATGAGAAACCATTATTCAATATAATTTGTGAAAATAGATTTAATTATAAAAATAAACAAACTTATGGAGTTGGGTTTTGGTTGAAAAAGGTAAATAAGGGTTAAGCAAATTAAATTATTAAATAATAAACGAGTTATTAATATTGTTAGTATTGGTAGCTTTAATTCATTACTAATTATAAATAGTTCTTTAGGTCCAAATACACATAAATTTGATAGTAAATTGTTTTGGGCTAAATAAAAATATTAAGTTTCGAGTCTACTTTTGTAGATTCTTGAGTTAGTAAATTAAAATTAAAGGAAGAACATGATAATACAAGATCCTAGAACTAAAGGAAAACCAGTACTAAACAAGGAATGGGTGCAGGAAGCTGAAAAAAAAATTGGAATCAACACACTATCCAATTATTATAAATATAGGAAAGCATCTGATGAACTCATACACACAAGATTATATTGAGAATCAAATAAGAAAGACTAATTACTATACAGTAAATAGGAGAATTAGTAGTAATGGTAGGTATGAAGTGTTAGAAGTTGGGTATACTTATTAAACTTAGAAGATACTAAGAATAAGCTTTAAATAAAATAAATTAAAAGGATAACTAATGAAACCAAATATAAGTAAACTACCTATTATAGGAGAAACTTATAATACATTTGATGATGGTAAAATTAAAGAATCCAGGCTATATAAAGTAGAAATAGAAGACATTATACCTTTTAAAGATATTAATAAAGAGACACTAGATATATGGGTTACAGAAGTTAAAAATTGTTATTGGTTATATAATAAAGAAACTGATTACTTTATTAAAGGCATACTGTCTAATAAAGAACAAGTAATTTATTGTAGAACTAAAGATAATGGTTGGTTTGATTTAGGTGAATAGGGTGGTAGTTTAGATGTAGATGGTAAATTATTTACATTATTAAAAGAAACTGAAAGGATTAGGAATGAGAGTTAAATATTACTTATATTTTTACCAAATGTACCAATCTTACGGAGAGGTATTTACAGACACAGAAGTATTTACTAGTTTAAGAGTAGCTAGGACTAGATTTAAAACTTATATGAAAGATTACATAGGTGACTCAGATGATATTGAGTTAAGATTAGCTAAAAATATAAATTATAAGTATCATACTATTTTGTTATTTTCCAATGAAGAAGATAGTGAGCTCTTAGAAGATAACTATACAGATATAAAATATAACCATTTAGGTATTAAAATAAAGGAAATAAATGACAAACATAATAAAAGTAAATAAAAGTAAAATAATATGTATATCTGGTTTAGTACAAGATTCTGAAGAAATTAAAATTACATTAGAAGATGGTACTGTAATTACACAATATCATGAACAAGATTGTTGTGAAAGTGTTTCAGTAGAGCAAGTAGATACTAATAATTTAGATAGATTTATAGGTGCTACAGTAGTAGAATTAAAAGAAAAAATTTTAAGTATAGATGAACTCAAAGAAGATGAAAAACCTGAGTATATAGATGATAGTTTTACAGCTACATTTTATACTCTTATAACAAGTAAAGGTTACATAGATTGGAGATGGTATGGGACATCTAACGGATACTATTCAGAGGATGTAACTACTATAATAAGTAATTCTAATGAAACCTAGACCTTATCAGATTAGAGCTGTAGATGAATTAAAATTAAATAAAGTTAATTTATTTACTATGCCACAAAGAAGTGGTAAATCATTTGTTTTTAAAATGTTAGTAGATAAATATAAATTTAAAAAAGTACTTATTATAGTAGGTTATAGAAAGATTATAAAACAATTAAAAACTTACTTTGAAGATTCTACATTTATATTAGCTGGAGAAGATTTTAATCATTCAGCACAAGTTCATATTGCATCATTTCAAACTATGAATAATAGAGATATAGATTTAACTCAATATGATTGTATCATACAAGATGAATATCATAGTAGATTATCTAAAAAAGCTAAAGAAATAGTGTTTCAAGATAACTGTACAGTATGTCTATTTACAGGAACTCCCTTAGATAATAAAAATAAAAGATTAACTAAAGATATTGATAATTTTATACAACCTACATCAGTACAAGAACTATTAGAAAATAATTGGTTAGCACCAACTAAATTTTTAATGAACTCTAATATGATAGAGTCTAATAAAAGTGAATTAAAGACTAATAAACAAGATTTTGATGAAGCTACTGTTAGAAGAATCATACAAAAAGAGGATTTACTTACTAATATTAAAGATTTAATTTTAGAAGAAAAATTACATCTTAATAACCATACAGTAATATATGTAAATTATATACAAACAGCTGAAGATTTATATGAAAAATTAAGTGATTTATCTAATGTACAAATAGTTCATTCTAAAATGACTCAAAAAGAACAAGATTTAGCACTACAAACTTATGAGGATAGCTCTGAAGCTATTATTATTTCAGTTAGGTCTCTTAGTCTTGGTTGGGACTCACCTAAGACTGACAGACTTATTTATGGACTTATTACAAAAATACACTCATTAGCACTACAAATATTATGGAGAAGTAGTACAATAAATCCAGAAGATAGTAATAAACAAGCTATTGTATATGATATGACAGGACAACTAGCTACTGTAAATCCTTATACAGATTTTTCTGAATATGGTAAATTTAAACCTACTTGTAGAGACCAATGTAAAGAATTTCCTGAGAACTCATTAGAGAGACATATGTGTATGGAGGGTTGTACAATACCAGAAAGTATGTTTTTAATATGTAATGGAAAACCTTCTTATACATTTGAAGAAGATCCTTATAAATCTGAATTTGTAACTAAAGGTAAACCTTGTAATAAAGGACACCCTTTCTACGAAATAGAGTATAAAACTACTATACCTCCTAATAGTATAGGTAAACTATGGAAATGGTCTAAGTGTCCTTGTGGTTTTATTACAAGATATACACTAGAAACTATTACACAACCAAATAAAACAATAGAAATGTACACAGAAGAAATTGAAAGTAATAACTTAACATTTATTTACAATAAAAAAATAGGTAAAGGTTTATTAATAGTAGATGATACTAAAGCTAAAAATTATAGATACAAAACTGTTTCTAGTCAAACTGAGTTATATACTTTCGCCTTAAAAACTTTTAAAAATAAAAAATTTACACTATCTAGTAATATACCTTTACCTACATTAGATAATGTAGGAGTAGATAAAAATTTAAATAATTTAATTGATTTAATAGATTGGAAGAAAGAAGACCAAAAGATTATGAGAAAAGTTATTACTCAAATACTTACTGAAAAAGTTAAATCATATAATATGAAAAAAGGTTATGTTTATTATTTTAAAAAAGTAGTAAAAGAAAGTAATGAAAGATACGTTATGAAACATTTAAAAAATGTACATGATAAATATAGCTTAATAGCTTTAAAAAATAAATTAGAAAGGATGTAAGAAATGATAAATATAATTAATTGGTTATTACAACCATTTAGAAAATATAAAAGTGTAAAAATACCTAAAAGGTATGAGGATGTTAAGGATTTTTAAATGTACACAGCACAAGTAAACCATAACACTAGAAGTACATACAGAGGTAAAGAACCTACTGTACTTCTAACTAATGTTTATAAAGATAACAAATTAATGAGAGATCATATATGGGTAGATAAAAAGAATTTACTTAAATTTATACCTAAAAACAATACTTATAAAATTAAAATTAAATTTAATGCTAAAGAAAAAGAGTACTTTACTATTAAAGATTTTAAACAAGTAACTAGTATAGGTTTAATTAAATTAAGAGATGTAAAAAAGATATAATATGATAAAAAATATACAGATTATAGATTTCCTAAGGTTTTATTATGGAAAGAAACACAGATTCTATATCATTATGGAAAAGAAAGTATGATTAAACAATTAAAAATACAAAGTAAAAATTATAGTAGAATATATATTAATTATTTAGGTTGTAAAACTATTGAAAATACTGAATTATTTAAATCTCATACTGGTAGAGCTACAATATACATGACTTATTGGGGTAGAGAACACCATGTTAATAATGGTCTATTCAACACAATATTTGTATTAATTCCTAATAAAATTAAATTTAATATTACAAAAGAAGAGAGAGTATTATATGACAGAAGAACTACTACAAAAAACAATAGTAACACAATTCAAAGAATTTTATCCAAACTTGAAAATAGTAGCTTCAACAAATGGTATAAATTTATCTAATTTAAATCCTACACAAAGAGCTATTATAATTAAAACTATGAAAGAACAAGGATTTATTAAAGGGTTTACAGACTTAGAAATTATATTACCTAAAGGTATTACACTTTATATAGAACTAAAGAAACCTGGTAGAGTAGGTGGTTTATCTAAAGAACAAGTAGAATTTAGAGATGATTTAATTAGATTAGAACATAAAGTATATTGTACTAATGACTTAAATGAATTTTTTAAAATAATTAATAGTCATTTAACTAAAGAGTATAGAGAAGAATTATTTAATAATTATAAAGGTAGGTTTAAATCTTTTGCTAAACAACAATATGGTTTAGGATAATGATAAAACAATTAAAATTAGTACAACCTATAAAATATACTTTTATAGTAGTGGGTTGTGATGAAGTATTTAACTACATATTTTTATTATCTAATTTAGAGTTACTAGATAAATCTAAATTAAATTACAAATATAATTGGATAAAAACATGACTAAGCAACTAAAATTAAAAGACAATAATGCTATATCAATAAATAATACTTTGTCTCAACAAACAATTAAAGCTAAGTATTTTGGTTATGCTTTTGGTTCTAAGATAAATTTAAGTCTTGTGTGTTTAAAAAATAAATGGATTAAAAATTAAATTAAAGGATTAAATATGTGGGATGGTACATATAATGTATATGCAAAAGATACAGTAACTAATCATTTTGTATACTGGGATAACATAAAAGCTAGTACAAGATGTTCAGCTATATATAAAATGTTTAAAAAAACTGAAGGTTGGTCTAGTTACATAGAATTTAAAAAAGATTTTCATTCAGTTAAAAATATAAAGGTTGTAGATGTTTAATCTAACAGAAGAGCAAGAAGGTATATTACAGTTAGTTAGAAGTAAGCAGCATCCTTTTATTAAAATTGAAGCAGTAGCTGGTAGTGGTAAGTCTAGTACTTTAGATGTTATTGCTAGAGAACTAAATACTAAAGGTGAGTACTTAGCTTTTAACAAGGATATAGTGCAAGAAGCTACACAGTTATTTAAAGGTACTAACACTAATGTTGTTACTACTAACGCTAAAGCATATAAATATGTAATAACTAAAGGCTTAGTAGATAATGGTACAGCTAGAGAAAAATTCATTAAATTAGTTAAAGAGTACATACCAACTTTTACATTAGATAAAAAATATACACAAAAATATCTTTCATTTAATGTAAAAAAGATTGTACCTATTAAAAATACTAAAGCTTTAAAATATATAGAAGCAGAATTTGATAAGTTTATAAAACAAAAAAGAGAGTTAGATGTGGGCTTTGGTTTTAGTTCAATTAGAGAGAAATTATCTAGTGAAGATAAAAGATTACTACTAAGTTTACTAGAAGAATTTTGTAATTCAAAATATTTAAGCCTTAAAGATTTTTTAAATAAAAAAGATGAACTTAGATTTTTAAATATTATATCAAAATATTTAACTAAAATGGCTAATAAAGAGATGAAAGTACCTTTTGTATTTAATTTAAAATATTACCATATACTATTATCTAAAGGTTTAGTACCTGATGAGAATTTAGGTTTATTAATGTTGGATGAATTTAGTGATTCTAGTGAAGTAGTATTAGAGATATTTAACTTAATACCAGCTAAACAAAAAGTAGTAGCAGGTGATGTACATCAATCTATTAATAGCTTTGCTTATTGTGTTAATGGCTTTAGGTACTTTAGTATGAAAGGTACTACTAGAACTTTATCAACTAGTTTTAGACTACCAGTTAATATAGCTAAAGATATAGAGAAATTTGGTCAAGAACATTTAGATTGTGAATTTGTATTTAAAGGATTTGATAAACCATATCCTGAAAATCCTACTACAGCTTATTTATGTAGAACTAATGCAGGTTTAATCAAACAAATGTCTGAATTACAAAAAAAAGGTATACAGTATAAACTTAATAGAAGTGTTAAATTAATATTTGGACTTATTAAAACATTAATATATATATCCCCAAAAAACCCTATCTATAATTCTAAATACAAGTACTTAGAAGCTGATATAAAACAATGGAACTCTTATTCAAGTATTAGAACTCAATATAAAACTTTACTTAATTATATTAAAATGCAACATGATGATAATGTAGAAATACAATCAGCTATAAGTATTATAATGTCTCAAGGTAGAAAAGAAATACTAGACACTTTAGATAGAGCTCTAGCTATAGAGAAGAGAGTAAAAAAAGCAGTATTTAGTATATCTACAGTACACGCTTGTAAGGGTAGAGGTTACACAGAAGTGTACTTAAATGATGATTTAGATATTTCTAAAATACTAGAAATACCTAATGATGAAAGAACTTTAGAGGAACAAGAACAAGTAAACTTATTTTATGTTGCTTGCAGTAGAGCTACACATAACTTGTATAATGCTAAATGTTTAAAGGTTTAAAATGACTAAACAATTAAAACTAGTAATAAATAATACTATATCTATAAGAAATGTTCAATTAATTAGAGATATAACATTAGAACATAAGTATTTAATAGGAGAAATTGATCTATTTACTACAACATATCCAAATAGCAACAATCTACTTGGATGTCATCTTAGTTTTTGGTTAAAATAATGTATAAGCAATTAAGAATGTATACATGTAGAACTCGTTTATATAATGTACAAAATGATACAAAAAGTATAATTACTTTTAAATGGATTGAAGACTTTAAAGAAAAGATTAATTGTGAATTAAGAATGATTATTAGACATAATAGTACACAATTATATAAAAATGACTTTTGGGTGAAATAAAAAAAAGGGTTAATATGTTTGGGGGTGAATTAGGTGTTTGGGTTACTTGCACCCAATGCCATAATAGACCTTGTGCAAATACTTGGGGTAACCCTGAAAAAATATGTTATATATGTGAAGAAGAAAATATAATACAAGAGAAAGAATATAAAAGAGTAGAAGCTATAAAATATAAAGAAAAATTTAATTTTATAAAAGAAAACTTACCAGAAGATTTAATAGACAAAAGATTTGAAAATGTATCAGAATTAAATAAACTATTAAAGAGTAAATATGATCTACCAAAAGTAAGTAAAGTAGATAAATCAGGGTTGGTTCTTGATTGGGCTTATATAGTAGGTATTAGTAAATACAGAGGGTACATAGATATATACTATACTAAAGGTTACAGAGGTTTTTTAGTAACAGAAATAAATATTATTGACGAATAAAGGATTAATATGAGTAAAGTAGAGAAGAATGAGGATATAAAAGTCATATGTTATAGAAGACCAAATATGTTTAAAGTTAACGATAATATGTTTAATATGTTAGGTGTAGGTGAGTTAAAAAAATTATATACTATAGAAAATTATGTTTGTGAAAAACAAGCTTTAGAACTATATTATCCTGAAAGATTTTTAAATATAGCAGAATTAAGAGCTTTACATTCAAGAATTATAAAAGCTAAAAATTATACTGAGTGTCGTATAGTAACTAGTTCACCGTTTGTGTTACAATGTTCTAAAAATATTGGTATTGCAGAAGTAGCAGGTGAAATTTTAACTGAAACTCAATTTAAATTATCTTGGGATGATGTAGGTTTACCTGATGATGGTGGATTAAATTTTTTATAAAGGGGATTAAAATGGGTCAAAGATCACAACAAATGGTACATGATTTTATATACGGTAAAAAAGCTAGAAATGGTAGTGATTATAGACAGATAACTGTTAATGGTTGGAAACAAATGAGTTATGATAGTAAGACTATTTGGTCTTATAATACAATATTAGCAAGAATAAATAGAGAGAAGAACTACATAGTTATGCATGAAGAAACTAGAGATTGTTATGGACCAACAACTAGAGAACATTATGACAGTTTAGAAAATGCTATACCTGGTCACTATAAAGTATATTATAAAAATAGTATAGAAAATGTTTTAAATGAAGTAGATAACTTATTAAAACTACAAGCTAGAGCTAGGCTTAAAGATTATTCTAATGAGATACTAACTAAAATACAAAGATTATATGATTATTTAGAGTTAATTAAATATGATAAAAGAAAAAAAGATTATAGGTCTATAGAAAAAAGAGTTAAGCTAATAGGTCTTAATAAAAAAAATCTAAAAGAGAGTATTTTAGAGATTGAAGCTAAATATAAAAAACAAGTAGAAAAAGCTAGAAGAAAACAAAATAGACTATATGCTGATAGAAGACAAAAAGAGTTAAATAAATTCTTAGAAACAGACACTATTAAGTATGACCCTGATTTTATAGGTGTTAGACTTAAGGTAAAAGATGGTATATTGTACACAAATAATTATGTACAAGTACCTGAAAAAGAAGCTAGGATAATATATAAAAGATATGTTAGTGGTAAAACTATACTTGGTATGAAATTACAAGAATATAAGGTAGTAGTAGCTACTAAAAATCAAGTAAAAATTGGATGTACTACTATATGTAGACAAGAATTAGATAGAGTATTAGGAGTAAATTAGATGAAAAGAATGATTAAATACCCAAAAACACAACAATATAGACAAGTGATTAAAGCAATTAAAAAATTAAGTCCTAAAACTACTACCTATAAGGGTCAAGATGAAGAAGGTAATCCAATATTAGAGCATACTTGGGATTGCCCTACTTATAAAGTATTAGGTACTGAAAAAATACATGGTCAAAATTATGCAGTTTGTTATAACAAAATAGATGGTATGTGGTTTCAAAGTAGAAATAATATAGTTGAAGTTTCACCGACATCTAAGTACTTTAAAGAAGAACCTTGGTTAAAAATTATTAATACTTTAGCTGATGAGTATAAAATAGATCTAACTACACATACTATAACAGTTTATGGTGAACATTGTGGTGGTAATATTCAAAAGAATAGTTGTATGTCAGGATTAAGTAAAAGATTTGTAATATTTTCTGATTTTAAAGTTAGTCCTACAGTACCTTATGAAGAAAAATTAGCTAAAGATCTTAAAGAAGGTGAAAGTTTCCATTTATATGGAGATACAAATACTACACTAATTGCTACACATTGGAATGAGTATAACTTAATGGAATGTGATAGTATTAGAATTAGCAATAAAGAAGCTAAAGTCCAAGTGTTATCTAAAGAAATTTCTACCTGGTACCCTACAAATAATGTAAATGCTAATGAATTTGATATTTATAATGTATTAGACTTTCCTACAGTATCCTTTGATTTAGACTTTAATAAAGCTGCTGAATATGTTGATAAATTACTAGATTTAACTAAAGAGGTAGAAGATAATTCAGGTATAGCTAAAGCATTTAATGTACCAGATAATATTGGAGAGGGTTGGGTATGGTCTTTTTATGATAAAGATGGTACTAGACATATCTTTAAAACTAAGGGTGAAAAACACTCTAAAAATGCTGGTAAAATTAAAGTATTAAAACCTGTTGATAAAGAAAAAGAACAAAAAGTAGTAACATTTATTAATGATTACGGTATTAAA
>Ga0256827_10003074_pt1 | contig 10637 bp, 9 predicted proteins | sample CV84metaG_FD_185977 | JGI IMG/M metagenome (GOLD analysis project Ga0256827, IMG submission 185977) | Hydrothermal vent microbial communities from East Pacific Rise, Pacific Ocean - CV84 | ecosystem: Environmental > Aquatic > Marine > Hydrothermal vents | place: Pacific Ocean: East Pacific Rise...
TCCTTTTCGATATAATCTCGCTAATTACGCCGTCGTCATGATGGCGATTGCGAGGATATTTATGTTACTTTTTACACCAGGACCTACGCCAGTACCCGAGTCTGTACGTTTGGCAATGGCTACACCGACCCTTCACCACAGAACACCAGAGTTTGAAGCCATTTTCAAAGAGACAAGAGAACTGCTTTTTAAACTTTTTGCAACGGATGAAGTCATCATGCTGGCTTCAACAGGAACAGGGGCTATGGAAGCTGCCGTGACAAACCTTTGTCATGACACATTGCTTTCAGTAAACTCTGGGAAGTTTGGTGAACGTTTTGGAAAGATTGCATTGGCTTCAGGGCTTAAAAATGTTGAGATTAAACATGAGTGGGATACCCCTGCTACGGTAGAAGAAGTAGTAGAAGCTGTAAAGGCTAACCCTTCCGTGGATGCTATAGCTATTCAAATCTCAGAATCTGCTGGTGGACTTCGTCATCCAGTTGAAGAGATAGCTAAGGCTGTAAAAGCAATTAACCCAAGCATTATGATTATTGCAGATGGTATTACGGCTGTGGGTGTGGAGCGTATAAATGTTGAGAATATTGACTGTCTCATCGCAGGAAGCCAAAAAGCATTGATGTTACCACCAGGATTAGCGATACTTGGACTGAGTAATGCAGCCATCGAAAAAACAGGAGCAGGAAAAGGGTACTACCTTAACTTAGCTTCTGAGATAAAAAAACAAAAGCAAAATACTACAGCGTATACGGCTGCTACGACGCTTATCATTGGACTACGTGCAATACTTCAAGAGATAGAAGCGTATGGAGATGGTGCAGGGCTAGGTAAACTTTTTTGTGACACAGCACGTCGTGCCAAAGCAACACGTTTTGCACTTGAAGCACTTGGATTACATTCATACCCTCAGACACCAGCAAAATCTATGACCACCATAGATGATGAGAATGCTAAAGAAATTCGTGATTTACTCAAGACTGAGTTTGGTGTGAATGTAGCAGGTGGACAAGATCACTTAAAAGGTAAAATATTCCGTATTAACCAGATGGGACTGATAGCGCCTTATGAGATGGTGGCTACTGTGACTGCTGTAGAACTGGCTCTTGCCAAGCTAGGACGTAGAGACTTTGATGGTACAGCTTCACGTGTGTTTCATGAAGAGTACTTTAAATCAATTTTGAAAAAAGAAGAGAAATAATGGTTTATGAACACGAAATCCCTTCGGGGTCTAAACTTTATTTTGGTCAATCTGCCAAGATAAAAAGAGAGATAGAATTTGTATCGGCTGAGTTGCTTGATAACCTTGGGTTTGCAGAGATTGTTACGCCACTCTTTTCATACCACCAACATGAAAGTTTTGATGACAAAAAGCCACTACTTAAACTCAACGATGAGCAAAACCATGAAGTAACCCTTCGTGCAGATTCAACAGCAGATGTTGTGCGTATCGTGACAAAAAGACTTGGGCGCACTACAGAAGCTAAAAAATGGTTTTACATTCAACCTACAGTGACTTTCCCAACGAAAGAGCAGTACCAAATAGGTGCTGAGGTGATTGATGGATCTTTTGAAGAGATAGCAAAGACGACTATTATGTTACTCGATGAGATGGATGCGAAGCCAATGATGCAGATAGCAAATATCCGCATTCCTCATCTGCTTAATGAAAAGTATGGGGTTTCCCTTGATGTGTTAAAGTCTATGCATATTGAACAAATCATGGGAACTGATTTACCTTGGATAGAGCAACTTGTGCGAATGAATGCAGTTTCTGACTTAGATGATTTGTCAGCATTTCCAGCAGACATTAAAGTGGAACTTGAAAAGATAAAAGAAGCAACGAAAGCTGTGAAGTATGACAATATGGTTGTCTCTCCACTCTTCTATGCAAAGATGAGATATTACGACTCTTTGACCTTTAGAATGTTTGAAGAGAATGCGTTATTGGCAATGGGTGGGATTTACACGATAGATGGTGTTGAAGCAGCAGGATTTGCACTCTATACAGATGAGTGTGTGTGTTATAAGATTGATAAAGAAGGTAAGTAGATGAGTTCAAAAGCAGATTTAATTGTAGGTCTCCAGTGGGGAGATGAAGGTAAAGGGAAGATTGTTGACCATATGGCACAAACACATGACTATGTATGTCGTTTTGCAGGTGGTCATAATGCAGGGCATACCATTGTCATAGGTGATAAGAAGTATGCACTTCACCTCATACCTTCTGGTGTACTTAATGCTACGGCTAAGAACATCGTAGGGAATGGTGTGGTACTTTCTCCTGTGGACTTCATCAAAGAGATGGTGCAGTTTGATAACCTAGAGGGTAGACTTTTCCTTTCAGATAAAGCACATGTACTTTTACCTTATCACGCTCAGATAGACCAAGCTAGAGAACGCATGAAGGGTGATAAAGCCATTGGTACGACAGGTAAAGGAATCGGGCCTGCGTATGGTGATAAGATAGCACGTATAGGACATAGATTGGGTGAACTACTTAATCCTGAAAAATTGACAGCAAAAATCGTAGCATACTTTGCTATGAATAAACCAGTGTTCGATGCTATGGGTGTTGATGCTCCTAATGAAGCAGCGCTTTTAACTGAGCTTCAAGGGTACAAAGATGTACTTGGTACCTATATTTGTGATACGACACAGTTAATGTGGGAAATCATGGATGCTAATAAAAAGATACTTCTTGAGGGTGCCCAAGGTACGATGCTAGACATTGACCATGGTACGTACCCTTATGTAACATCATCTACTACAGTAAGTGCTGGAGCGTGTTCAGGTTTAGGCATTAACCCTAAAGATATCGGTAAAGTAACGGGTATAGCAAAAGCATACTGTACAAGAGTAGGAAATGGACCTTTCCCAAGTGAAGACTTTGGAGATGAAGGTGACACACTTCGTAAAAATGGACATGAATTTGGTACAACCACGGGACGTCCAAGAAGATGTGGCTGGTTTGATGCGGTAGCAATGCGTCATGCAGTACGTGTCAATGGTGTAGACCAAGTAGCACTCATGAAACTTGATGTGCTTGATGGGTTTGACGAAGTCAAAGTATGTGTGGCGTATGAAGTAGAGGGTAAAGAGATAAACTATGTACCCTATGACTTAGAAGATGCAACACCGATTTATAAATCATTCCCAGGTTGGGATAAGACAGAGGGTGTAAGAGTGTTTGATGATTTACCAGATACCGCTAAGTCATACATAGAAGCACTGGAAGAGATGATAGGGACAAAGATGGGGATTATTTCCACTAGTCCAGATAGACTAGATACTATTATAAGAGGAGCATAAGATGAGATTAAAACCACAACAAACAGGATATGTAGCAACCAAAATTGGGATTGATTTAGCCAATGCACCTTTTATTACGATGCCTAAGGGTAGAGAAGCCGTGGTTGAAGCGTGTAAAGCTATCATCGATGCAAATCTTGCCAAAGAGCATGCCCTTGATGAAAAAGTACATAAGATTCTTGATGAAAATTATGATGAAATAGAGTTTCAACTTGCTGATGAGAGACAACTTTTCTTTATGATTAAAAAGAAAATGGCTCCTGAAGCGGGTGTCATTATGAATTATGACGACCGTTATAATGACTTGGCTCACCTTATCTTAGATGAACTATATGAAAACTATTTAGCAGAGTATGAGGTCAATGAAAACCAAGTAAAAAATGTTATTTTTAAAGCTTTTAAAGCCTTTGCAGATGCTTATGATGAGATAGATGACCTTGTGTATGACAAAATTAGAGGTATGGAAAAAGAGGTAGTTCCAGGGAGTCAAGATTATGAACTTCTTTATGAAAGATTTTACCGAGAAGAATTATCTAAAAGAGGTATGTTATAATGAAAAAAGTATCACTTTATTTTGAAAATGGATTGATGCTTGAAGCAAAAAGTTTTGGGGCAACGGGTACATCCGTAGGAGAGATAGTATTTAACACGTCTCTTACAGGCTATCAAGAGATAGTCACTGACCCTTCATATGCTGGACAATTTGTGACTTTTACCATGCCTGAAATAGGTAATGTTGGATGTAATGCGCAAGATATGGAAAGCAAGGGTGCATACTGTAAAGGTATCATCGTTCGTACCTACCAAGATAGACCTTCTAACTTTAGATGTGAAGAGACACTTGCAGCACTTTTAGAGAAAAATGGTGTACTTGGTATCTGTGAAGTTGATACAAGATTCATCACTAAGATGCTCCGTGAAGAGGGTGCGATGATGATGGTGGCTTCTACGGAGATGCATGAGGCGGCAGAACTTAAAAAGATACTAGAGACTTCTCCTCGTATTGAAGATGTAAATTACATCGAGCAAGTGAGTACGAAAGAGTCTTATGTGCATAATGAAGCACGTTATAGTACAGATAGTTTTACTTATGAAAAACCGCAAACGACTAAAAAGATTATTGCACTTGATTTTGGTATCAAGAGAAATATTCTTAATGAGCTTACGCATGCAGGTATGGAAGTGACGGTTGTACCTAACACTATGTCTGCGGATGATATCATCGCTAAAATTGATAGTAAAGAGATTGATGGTGTGTTTTTATCAAATGGTCCTGGGGATCCACTGATTTTAAAAGAAGAGCAAGAGAAGATTAAAAAACTTATCGCGTGTAAAGTGCCACTTTTTGGTATTTGTCTTGGACATCAGTTGCTTTCTATCGCGCATGGATATGATACGTATAAGTTACAGTTTGGTCACCATGGCGGTAACCATCCAGTATTGAATGCTATGACAAACACCGTAGAGATTACTGCACAAAACCACAACTACAATGTACCAGATAACATTAGAGAAGTGGCAACAGTGACACACACAAATCTGTTTGATAATACGATTGAGGGACTTAAATATAATGACTCTCCAACCATGTCAGTACAGCATCACCCAGAAGCGAGTCCTGGACCTCACGAATCAGCATACATCTTTGGCGAATTTGCCAAGATGCTTTAAGGAGTTAATATGAATATAGCCATACTATTTGGAGCATCAAGTTTTGAACATGAGATAAGTATTGTTTCTGCAATTACTATGAAAAAGGTACTTAAAAAATCTACACTTACGTATATTTTTGTAAGTCCAAATAGAGAATTTTATTTGGTAGATACAGATAAAATAAATTCTAAACTTTTTTCATCAGGTGAATATAAAAAAGGAAAACAACTCACACTTAAACAAGGGGGATTCTTTGTGGATGGTATGTTTGGGAGCAAGGCAGTAGGCTGTGATGGTGTACTCAATTTGATTCATGGACGTGATGGTGAAGATGGAAAAATATCTTCTATGATGGAGTTTTTTAATATTCCTTTCATCTCTCCACGTATGGAAGCTTCATCACTCTCTTATAACAAGCTTTATACAAAATTTCTTGCAGAGAGTTTAGGTGTCAAAACTGTAGCTTATGAGTATCTCTCTAAAAATGATGAGAGAAAAATTACTATGGATTACCCTGTTATCATTAAGCCTGTACGTTTGGGGTCTAGTATTGGGGTGAGCATCGTAAAAGAGGCATCAGAACTTGACTATGCTCTTGACGTTGCTTTTGAGTTTGATACTGACGTAATTGTTGAGCCATTTATAGAAGGGGTAAAAGAGTACAACCAAGCAGGGTGTTTTACCTCTGAATGGGAACTTTCTATTGTCGAAGAGCCTCAAAAAGAAGAGTTTTTAGATTTTGAGAAAAAATATATGGACTTTTCACGTGATTCTCAAGTACTCGCAGCTGATATTGATGATGCGCTAAAAATAAATATCCAAGAGAGTTTTAAAAAGATTTATGACCCTCTATTTCTTGGAAGTATTATTCGTTGTGATTTCTTTGTTGTTGATGACGAAGTTTTACTCAATGAAATCAACCCAATTCCAGGATCTATGGCAAACTATCTTTTTGAAGATTTTGAAGGTATGGTAGAAAGACTCTTCAAAAACTTACCAAAAGAACAAAAAATCTCAGTGGATTATCAATATATTCACTCAATTCAAAGTGCAAAAGGAAAAGCGTAAGCTTTTTTGCACCTCCTTCTTATAAAGATTATAACCTCTTATTCACTATCTACGCTTTATTATAAATTTTATTTATTATAAAAAATAAGAAAAAATAATAAAGTAAATAAATTTATAATTTTTGATACAAATCAAGATTTATTACACTTAAGTTATTATTTTTCATTATTATTTAAGTTAGCTTTATCTAAAATTAAAATAGTATTTTTATAAATATCTAAATGAAAGATAGGGAGAGTGAATGAGAAAACTTTTGATACTTGTATTATTAACACTATCAATACAAGCTAATCAACTTGGTATAAATGAACATCAAGGTGCTATGGTGCCACTTGATTTAAAATTTATCAACGAAAAAGGGAAGGAAGTAACTTTAAAGCAAATGATGGATGGGAAACCAACGATGATTACTTTAAATTACTACCGATGTGCAGGTATCTGTGGTCCCCAACTTGCAGACATGGCAAAAATGCTTAGCAAACTTGACTTGGCAGAGAACACTGATTATAAAGTATTGACTATCTCTTTTGCAGAAGATGAAACACCAGATTTAGCAGCAGCTAAAAGAAAAGCATATCTACATTCTATTACTAGAGATTTTGTACAAGATGCTTGGCATTTTTTAATTGGTGAGAACAATTCATCAGGTATCTTAGCTGACAAAGTTGGTTTTACTTTTAAAAAAGAAATAGGACCTTCAGGTGCTGTAGATTATATTCATCCAGGTGCTTTGATTATGCTTTCGCCTAAAGGAAAAGTGACACGTTACCTTAATGGTATTGGTCAACTACCTTTTGATGTCAAAATGGCAGTCATGGAAGCAGGTGAAGGTAAAATAGGACCAACCATAGCAAAAAAGTTACTTTTTTGCTTTGCGTATGATCCTAAGGGCAAGACATACATTTTTAAATGGGAAAAAATAGCGGGCGTTGTTATGACGCTAATTATGATTTCTTTTTTCATCTACCTCATTATGACAAGTAGAAGAGAAGAGGATGATAATCATCAAAATAAAGGAGATAACTAGATGAGCAAATCTTATTTCGACGAAACACACTGTGCCATAGGGCACCCAAAAAGTACATTCATGCAGTGGATGCTTACAGTTGACCATAAAAGAATTGGTCTTATGTATGCAGCTGTGATGTTTACATTCTTTTTTGTAGCAGTAGCAACAGCATTTTTAATGCGTTTAGAACTTTTTGCACCAGGACAACAATTTATAGATGGAGACACTTTTAACCAAGCATTTACATTGCATGGGGTAATTATGATTTTCCTTTTTATTGTTCCTGGAATTCCAGCAATATTTGGAAACATAGTTATGCCACTTATGATTGGTGCGAAAGATGTATCTTTTCCAAGACTTAACTGGTTTACATTTTGGCTTTATATTTTAGGATGTATCGTAGCACTTGCATCACTCTTTACTGATGCTGGATTTGCCGATACCGGTTGGACTTTTTATGCACCATATTCACTGACAACTAGCACAAATGTAATCTTTACGCTTGTTGCCGCATTTATTCTTGGTATGGCGTCTATCCTTACAGGTCTTAACTTCCTTGTAACGATTCACAGACTTAGAGCACCAGGTATGACATTTTTCAAAATGCCACTTTTTGTATGGGGTATTTACGCAACAGCATGGATTCAGCTACTTGCTACGCCAGTTGTTGGTATTACGCTAATTCTTGCTATGCTTGAAAAATTCTTTGGCATTGGTATCTTTGATCCAGCTAAAGGTGGAGACCCAGTACTCTTTGAGCACCTATTTTGGATTTACTCTCACCCTGCTGTTTATCTTATGATTTTACCAGCATTTGGTATTATGTCTGAGATTATCCCAACATTCTCAAGAAAAGAAATCTTTGGTTACAGAACGATTGCGCTTTCATCAGCATCTATTGCAGGTATTGGTTACTTAGTATGGGGTCACCACCTTTATACATCAGGTATGGCTGATTTAGCTAAAACTGTATTCTCATTCCTTACATTCTTTGTTGCAATTCCAACAGGAATCAAATTCTATGACTGGATTGCAACTATGTATGGTGGTAAAATAGTACTTTCCACTCCTATGTTATGGGCAATGGGTACTATTATTACTTTCGCTATTGGTGGATTGACAGGTGTAACTATTGCCATGATTGGTGTAGATATTCACTTACAAGATACATACTATACAGTGGCACACTTTCACTATGCGATGCTAGGTGGGGTTGTATTTTTACTCTTTGCTGGTATGCACTATTGGTTCCCACTTGTGACTGGTAAAATGTACAATGAAAAACATGCAAAAATTGCATTTTTTATGAACTTTATAGGATTTAACCTTTTATGGTTCCCAATGTTTATTGCTGGTTACTTAGGTATGCCAAGACGTTACTTTGACTACTTACCAGAATTTCAAATCTATCATCAAGTTTCATTTTTTGGTGCTGTAATCTTTATTTCAGGGCTTCTCTTTATGTTCTATACATTGATTCAAGGTTGGAGAAAAGGTAAACCATCAGGAACAAATCCATGGAATGCAACGACACTTGAATGGCATATGCCATCATCACCACCACCATTAGAAAATCACTCTAAAGTGCCGTATGTAGACTTTGATCCATATGAGTATAGCCATGGGGAACCAGTGGTTAAATTTGATTATACAACGATGAAAAGGATTGACTAATGGCACACGCATATGTACCTGAAATCGCGACAGATCGCGAAGGAAATCAACACGAAGTACAAGGTTGGCAAGATGACTTTTATGGTGGTAAGCTAGGTTTCTGGCTTTTTATGTTTACAGAAGTGATGATGTTTGGGGCGATGTTCCTTGTATTGACATATTACAACACATTGCACCATGAAGATTTTTTATTGGCTTCGTCTCACCTCAATAGATTTTTAGGTGGTACCAATACGGTGATACTTTTAGTCTCGGCACTCACTATGGGGCTAGGACTCCTTAAAATGAGAGTAGGTGATGTAAAAGGTGCTAAATTAATGATATGGGCAACGATTATTCTTGCCTTAATCTTTTTGGCTATCAAAGGTGTTGAGTGGACAGAAGAGTATGAACGTGGTGTATTCCTTATGTATGGGGAACTTCTTGCAAGTTCTAGTATGCCTTTTGGAGAAAAACTGTTTTATGGTATGTACTTTACTATGACAGGACTTCATGGAGTTCATATTATTATTGGTATTGGTTTGATGTTATGGTTACTTAAGCGTATAAACGCAGGAAAAGTAACACCAGAACATCATATTTTACATTGGAACATTGCTTTATATTGGGATATTGTACACCTTATTTGGGTATTCGTTTTTCCATATTTCTATATGATAGGTGCAGGAGATGTTGTAGGAGGTGCACACCATGGCTAATAACAATACAATAGATTATAAAAAAGAGAGAATCAACTATTATAAGGTTCTCATCGGCTTATTATTATTAACAGCAGTAACATTTATACAGCCACATATATTTCATGCAGGTACTTTTGTAGCACAAATGGCTATTGCTGTCGTAAAAGCATGGTTAATTATCATGTATTATATGCACTTAAAGGGTGACAAGCTTATCGGGGCAATGGGTATATTCTCATTATCATTGGTATCAGTTTTCTTTATTATCGTGATTGCAATAGACGTCACACACTTTCAATTTGGGGCTGAGAGCTATATCACTTCAGCACCCCATGCAAACTAAGGAGTAAACGTATGAGTAATAGTTTACAAGGATTTGATACAATGGCAGCAACCTTTGCTGCAGATGTGGATTATGCATTTTGGCTTAATTTTTGGATATCGGTAATTTTGGGACTTTCTGTCATTCTTCCAATGTTTTATTTTGCTTGGAAATATAGAGCAGATAAAGTAAAAGATGAAGACATTAGTACAGTTACACACAATACAACGCTAGAACTAGCATGGACACTTATTCCAACTGCAATGTTAATGGTACTTTTTTACTATGGATATAGTTCGATGAAAACACTTAGAACAATGCCAGCAGAGAGTGAGAGTATTATTGTGCATGTGGAAGGTAAAAAATGGTCATGGAATCATACATATGATGCAAACAAAGCAGGATTTGTACATAAAAGTGCAGAACTTTACGTACCACAAGGTAAAAATGTTATTTTAAAAATGCAAGCTCCTATTAATGATGTGATTCATTCATATTTTGTGCCAGCTTTTCGTATGAAAGAAGATGTTGTACCTGGTCGTGTGACCAAACAATGGTTTAATGCTACTAAACTTGGAACCTATGATATTGAGTGTGCAGAATACTGTGGTACACGTCACTCATATATGCTTTCTAAAATCCACGTGATCCCAGAAGCAGAGTACAATGCATGGTTTGAAGGTAGTTCAAAAGTTGGACCAGGCGAAAAAGAAGTAGCTAAGTCTAAAGGGCATGAACTTTATGACATGAATGGATGTTCTGGATGTCACTCTATAGACAGTAATACCGTACTGGTAGGACCAGGACTTAAAGGTATTGGTGCAAAACATGATGCACAGTATTTAAAAGATGCAATTCTTACACCTAATAAAGATGTTCCAGAAGGATTTACGGCAGGTATCATGCCTCCATTCTCTATGTC
>Ga0256827_10003075_pt1 | contig 10637 bp, 8 predicted proteins | sample CV84metaG_FD_185977 | JGI IMG/M metagenome (GOLD analysis project Ga0256827, IMG submission 185977) | Hydrothermal vent microbial communities from East Pacific Rise, Pacific Ocean - CV84 | ecosystem: Environmental > Aquatic > Marine > Hydrothermal vents | place: Pacific Ocean: East Pacific Rise...
GGCAATTTCTGATCGTCGACTCATGACCGTCATAAGTAGAGAGGAGATAATATTGACAGAAGCAACAACAACGATAAGAAGTAAAATTACTCCTAGCCAATTCTTTTCCATCTCCATCGCAGCAAAATAGGATGCTTTTTGTTCCCACCACCCCTCTACGCTTACTGATTTTGCATATTCTGAATTATCTAAAAAGGTGTTAATTCTTTTGATATCAGCCTCTGCATTAGCAGAGTAGATATGGATTCCATCATAGACACCCTTTTCCCGTTTGAGTATTTTATGAAATGCCTCATGAGTGGTGTATACAAGAACTTTATCATAATTACTTAACCCTGATTTATAGCTGGAATCTATGGTAAATTTTTTCTGTAAAAAAGGCATGGTTCCAAAGCCAACCGTTTGAGATTTAAAAAAGTTTAGAGTTAATTTCTCTCCTTTAGAAATCTGCATCTCTTTTAACAAAACACCACCTGTAACTACTTTGAATTTACTATCAATATGTAAAGAGTTCTCTTGAGCTTTGGCAAAAACTTCGTTAATCGCTTTCTCTTTTTCAAAATTAACACCAAAGAGTACAGAGAGTTCAATATTTGAATTACTTTTACTCACAGCAGGAGTTCTATAATAGGGACTAAAACGTAAATTAGGAAACTCTTTAGATAGAGTATTGACCAAATCATCATTGGCTGAACGATAGAATACAGGGTTAATTGTGAGAGGGTAATCCATAACAAAAAGGCGTTTTTTAAACTCCTCTTGGGTTCCATTCATAATACCTATAGCAATCATTAAAACCATAATCCCTACGGCAATACCCAATAGGGCTAAAATAGAGGAGATAAAGATAAAAGGATTATCTTTATCATATTTAAGATAGTGTTTGATTATCTTATTTATAAAGGTTTTATTCTTTACTATTGCCATTACGCAAGAAGCCCTTTTTTAGGTCCACTTTTTCCACAACAGTTTTTATATTTATTTCCTGAACCACAAGGGCAAGGCTCATTTCTTTTTGGTTTTTTAGTTAATGTTGGTGTAGCCTCTTCAAAGTCAGCCTCAATAGGGTCTTCGATAGTTGCATTTGCCAGCTCTTTCTCTAGCTCATCTCTCATCGCTTCCATTTTTGCACGCTCTTGTTCAGGATCTTCAAAGTTAAATTGAACAATAGTTAAAACTTTAATAGCTTCATATTTAATACGCTCTACCAGTTGCATAAAGAGGTTGTAACTATCTTTTTTATACTCTGTTAGTGGATCTTTTTGATTATATCCTCGTAGTCCAATACCTGTCTTTAGTACATCCATCTCATAGAGGTGGTTACGCCATTGTGGATCAAGTACTTGAAGGTATAAGATTCTTTGTACTTCACTACGTTGTTCAGGAGTGAGTGGTTTCATCTTCTCTTCATAAACATCAGTAAGTACCGCAAGTATCATCTCTTGAAGAGCATCATAATCTTTCTTCTGTAAGCTCTCAACAGGAATTCCAATATTAACCTCTTCTTGTATCAGTTGAGTTAGCTTCTCTAGGTTAAAGTCTTCATCTGGAGCTCCATCATAAATATCACACTCACTTAGTAGGTAATCGACATAGGCTTTTCTATTTTCAATAATTTTAGAGTCAACATCAAACTCTTCATCCAGAAGCTGATTTCTAAAGTTGTATATAACTTTACGTTGCTCGTTGGCAATATCATCATACTCCAAGATATGCTTTCTTGACTCATAGTGCATATTCTCGACTTTGGTTTGTGCTTTTTCAACTGAACGGGTTACAATTTTCGAGTCAATAAACTCTCCCTCTTGAACACCTAGTTTATTCATGATATTACGAATTTTTTCTCCACCGAAAATACGAAGAAGGTTATCATCAAGACTTAAATAGAATTGAGAAACCCCTGGATCCCCTTGACGACCTGAACGACCACGTAACTGGTTATCTATACGTCTACTCTCATGACGTTCTGTTCCTAAAATATAGAGACCCCCTAGATCTTTTATCTCATCGGCAATTTTAATATCTACCCCACGTCCTGCCATGTTTGTTGCTACAGTAACAGCACCTTTTTTACCAGCTTCCATAATGATTTGTGCTTCATTTGCATGGTTTTTAGCATTAAGTGTGTTGTGTGGAATTTTTGCTTTTTTAAGACGTTCATGAACCAACTCAGACTTCTCAATAGAGGCTGTACCAATAAGAACAGGTTGCCCTTTTTCATGAAGCTCTTGAACTTTTTTCGCAACAGCATCTAGTTTCTCACGCTCAGTATTGTAGATAAGGTCGTTTAGATCTTTTCTTGCAATAGGTACGTTGGTAGGAATTGAGATAACCTCTAAGTTATAGATTTCAGCAAACTCTGTTGCTTCTGTCTGTGCAGTTCCTGTCATACCAGCTAGTTTTTCATAGAGTCTAAAGTAGTTTTGGTAGGTAATCTCTGCTAGTGTTTGAGACTCCTCTTTGACCTCAACACCCTCTTTAGCTTCAATAGCTTGGTGTAGCCCTTCTGAAAAACGACGACCCTCACTAAGACGACCTGTAAACTCATCTACAATAATAATCTCTCCATTTTGGGAAACATAGTCAATATCTTTAACAAAGATATATTGTGCTTTCATTGCTTGGTCAAGATGGTGAGAGAGTGAAGCATTTTCTAAACTATAAAGGTTATCTACCCCAAATAAATCTTGTGCTTTTTGTAGACCATCTTCCGTCATAATAACTTGACGATTCTTCTCATCGACATAGAAATCTCCTGTAGTCTCTTCAGGCTCTCCAGGTTTGGTCTCTCTCTTTTCGCCTTTTATCATTTTTAGCGAAATTTCATTCGCTTGGGCATAGTGATCACTATCACGTTGTACAGGTCCAGAGATAATAAGAGGGGTTCTTGCTTCATCAATTAAAATAGAGTCGACCTCATCGACTATAGCATAGAAGTGGTCTCGTTGAACCTTCTCTTCTGCTCTGGTTTTCATGTTGTCACGAAGATAGTCAAATCCATACTCATTGTTCGTTCCATAGGTAATATCGCAATCATATTGAGCCTTTTTGGTTGCTTCATCATAAATTTCATCGGTTAAACAGCCTACTGAGTAGCCTAAGAAATTATAGAGTAATCCCATCTCATCGGAGTCTCTTTTTGCAAGATAATCGTTGACGGTAACAACATGTACTCCTCGTCCAACCATTGCATTAAGTACAACAGCAAGTGTAGCAACAAGAGTTTTTCCCTCTCCTGTTTTCATCTCGGCAATGGAGTTCTCATGAAGTACCATACCCCCTACAAGCTGTACATCAAAATGACGCATCTTTAATACACGCTTCGATGCTTCTCTTGTGATAGCAAAAGATTCATTAAGGACATCATCGAGTGTTTGTTCTTGATTTTGAACAGCTTTTTTGAGTTGATTGAAAGCTGTTTTTAACTCTTCATCAGAGAGTTTGGAGTAGTTCTCTTCTAGTTTATTAATTTTCTGTGCTCTTTTCAAATAACCTTTTACAATTCTGTCATTCTTTGAACCAAATATCATCTTTAACATTATTTATATAACCTAGTATTAAAATTCTGATTATTTTATCGAAACTTTAATTAGTAGGTAGTTAAATGCTCTTTTTAAGCTAAAAGTTTTCTAAAAGCAATAGAGCATCTCTATATATCGGCTCATCAATAAAACCATATTGCTCATCCATAAACCCATTCTCACTCTTTTTAGCAGATTCCTCAAAAACTGTTTTTATATGTTTTGCACGTCTAATCGCTTCATCATTGAGTGAAAAAACTCTATTGGCAATCTCTACTTGGAGTGGTCCCATACATGCTTTTGTAGTAAAACCCATATCTCTCTCGAGTTGACACCAGCTTCTAAAGGCTTCAGTATTGTTATACTCTTGAAACATAAAAGAGATAGGATTGACTCCTACTGTTCTTGCATCAACTAAAAATTTACTCAAAATATAGTGAATAGTTGGGTTATCTAGTTGTACTAGGGATTGAGGTAAGCCCAAAGAGGTTAATAGGTCAAGAATACCTATATTTGCAGTGGTAAATCGTGCAACTCCACTCCAAAGGGATAACTGGCTAAATGCCTCTTTTGTCTCCATAGAGATATGAATCTCTTTGTTGGGTCGTAGTAATCTATCTATCTCTTTAATCTCATCAAATGATTTAACTTTAGCAACACGAACAGCATCAAATGAGAATCTATTTAAAAACTCTATCTCTTCTCTTCCTCCTTCATCAAGAGGATTGGTTCGTACAATAATAAAGCTTTTTGACTCCTCTAAATGAGATAAAAATAGAGCAATATTGTAGAGAGCCTCTTGTTTCCGACTCGGAGCAATGGCATCTTCTAGGTTTAGAGTAATCATATCTGCAGGAAGATTATCAATTCGATTAAGGTGTTTCAGCTTTAATGGGTTTAACATCATATTGGAACGAAATATTTTTTTAGAGCAGGGCTTTTTTGCTTGATTCCCCTGTTGCTTTAGACGCTCTTTTAGTGAGTAGTTTTCAATTGCCTCAATATTCTCAAATATCATCTCCCTTCTCCTTATATTTTTCTAATTTTCCACTCTTGGTTCTCGGTTCCACGTACTTTTTTATGAAAGCTCTGTAGCGGTGTTCCACTGGTACTCTTTTTATATTTTATATCAAGAACTGTTAATGCATCCCTATTTAAAAGAAAAATATAACCACTATTTTTTGATGCTTCCATACTCCACTCTTGATGGTCATTTTTACTTCTTTTCTTTTTATTAAGTATGATATTTGCACCATCATTGCTATTGGCATTCTCTATCTCTATAACTTTTCCTGTAGAGAGATTTTCAATAAAAAAGTACTCTTTTTGCTTATTGGCTTTATTGAGTATCCACTGTTGTCGAGGGTTCTTTATATCACTTTTTTCTATAATAATCTCATGCTCATCATTATAACTTATAGCCATATCTCCATTGCCTAGTTTTGAGATAAACATGACGGTTTTACTCTCTGTTATTACCTCTTTTAGCTCTTTCTCTTGGTTCTTTTTCTGTTGACGTTTATAGAATACAAAAGCAGTTAATAAAAAGAGAATAATCTCTGCTAGTGGTTTAAATATTTTTTCTAAAATAGACTCATATTTGGTAGCAAGTTCATCTTTCGTTTCAGAAAAAGTTTTACTCTCCTGCTCATCTATTTCCTCTTTTATGCTTCCCAGTTGTTTGATTTTTTTATAGTTAGATACATAACTGTTATCATCGCCTTGTAGCTCTTTGATAAGGGTATTTCTTCTCTTCTCCCATGCACTAACAGGGTCAAGGTTGTTCCATGCAATTAGCATCTTCTCTTGGGGTTTTGAAATTTTTAGTCCATAACGGTCACGCATATAGAAATAGGTTCGTGCAATATCTCCATAAACAGAGGGGCTTGGTTCGGCTTTTTTATCTTTAAAAGAGATCTCCATATCAACCTCTCCATAGAATCTCTTATCGCCCTCTATCATGCCATATCTAAAGTTGCTTCTGTCTCCGTTAATCTCTCCAATTGCAGGGACAAGGTTGTGCATATCGGCTTCCATTTTTTTAAACTTGTTATTGGTGTTCCGACAGGTCATTCTACCTCCATTTTGCCAACAGTGTAGCTGATGTCCAAAGTGCCAAGCGGGAACAATATGCTCCCACTCAATACGCTCTGAACGTTTTTTATTTTTTCGATAGTGAAATCCACATGTTTTAGGCAAAGGGACAAGCTTTTTCTCTATAACTTTATAGTCACAATCAGAGTAAAAGGCTTTTTGATGGCTTGGATAAACTTTGGTTGCTAAAAGACGTTTTGATTTACCAAAAGAGAAGGCACTTTGCTTGGCACCAAAAACCTCATCATCAATGGTGGCTATATCTTCATCAAGTAAATCGCCATCTTTCTCCATATAATAGGTTTTTCCATCAACAATGATTTTTTTGATTAGCTCTCCTGCTTCGGAGTTAAAAAAAGCACCTATATCATTGGCACTAAAAAAGTTTTGAGGCTCATAATTTTCGTAATTCTCTTCCGAGTAGAGTAGAGCCGAGAGTAGGGTTAGTAGCAGTAGGTATTGTTTCATCTGTTCTTCTTTGTCTCTTATAAAAGTTTTTATTAACGGAAGTATACTATTTTTTAGCAGGTTTTTTTATGCTAAAATGCCACATTTACTACAAGGATAAAAATGAAAAAAATAATACTATCTACTTTGGTATTGGCTTTACCAATAAGCTTAATGGCAAAGAACCCTGAAAAATATGAGAAGGCAACTCAGTCATGTGAAGCTTTTAATAATATGAAACATACCAATAATACCAATAATATTAAATTAGAAGTGGGCAAAGAGTATCGCATTCTTCAAGAGAACAAAGGACAGATTTTAACACTTATAAAAGGAGAGAGAGTTGCCCAACGTTGGGTTGATGAGAGCTGTTTTTCTGGTAAAAAAAGTGAAGAGCCAAAAGTGGAAGAGAAAAAATCCTCTAGCCTCTCATCACTTTTGAAATCGATTAAAGATAAATCAACAACACCTGCATTGCACAAATCTACAGCAAAACAGAATCTATTGGCTATTAGTTGGCAGAATGCTTTTTGTCAAACACATCAATATAAAAAAGAGTGTAAAAATATGAGTAGCAGTGATTTTGGAGCTTTTAATTTTGTGCTTCATGGTTTATGGCCTCAACCTAGAAATAACCAATATTGTAATGTTGATAAAAAGCAGGTAGGTATGGATAAAAATAAACAGTGGCATCGTCTAGATAAGTTAGAGTTAAGCTCGGAAGTTCGTACCCAGCTGGCTAAACTTATGCCAGGGTATAGCTCTAACCTACATAAGCATGAGTGGATTAAGCATGGAACTTGTTATGGAACAAATGCCAGTGATTATTACTCAGATGCAATGACTCTTCTAACTCAGGTTAATGAATCAAAGGTTCAGCAGTTTTTTAAGCAAAATATTGGAAAAACAGTGCGTCTAGAGGATATTCGTAAAGAGTTTGATAAAGAGTTTGGTTCAGGTGCAGGAAAACACGTCACAATGAACTGTAATCGAGGTTTGGTTACTGAGCTTTGGTTGCATATTGGAAATAAAGGAACAACCCTTGCAGAGCTTTTAAAAGGTGGTGAACGCCCTAGAAAAAGCTGTTACAAAGGTCGTATTGACGCGGTTGGGTTTTAACCTACCGTAAAATGGCTCCATAGGTTTTTTTGTATTTACGTACAAGCCGTTGAGCCAACTGGTGTACAACCATAGCATAGTAACTGTTGTGGTTGTATCGCGTAATAACATAAAAGTTATGAGCTGCAAACCATAGCTCATCAAAGCGATAACGGTCTAGTTTAATCAGACTCACTTCGCCTTTGTATGACCACTCTCCATATTTTAGTGTGAACTCTTTTAACTCACTCTGTGGATATTTACAGTTATATCCTGTCTCTTTACCCTCATAACGACACCCTTCAAAGTTGACTCTCTCTGCAACAGGCTCCCATTTTTTCCATCCATTTTTATGTAGATAGTGAGCGACACTTGCAATGGCATCATCTACTTGACGCATGCTTTTGATACCATCTTTGTTGAAATCGATAGCAAAAGGGGAGTATGAACTTGGCATAAACTGCCCCAATCCTATGGCTCCTGCATAAGAGCCTTTTATGGTTTTTGGGTTTATCTTCTGCGTTCGTGCCAAAAGCAGAAGGTTCTCTAGCTCATATTTAAAGTAGCTACTTCGTTTATTTTTCTCAAATGCAAGCGTGGTTAATGTATCAAATACAGGGTAAGTCCCCTGTTTTACGCCATAACGACTCTCTACACCAATAATTCCCGCAACATATTCAGGAGGCACACCATACTCTTTATAGACTTTAGAAAATGTCTCTCTATGCTTATGTAAAAAGGCAACACCCATATCTATTTTTTCCTCTTTTAGAAGATACTGTTCATAGCGTGTCCAGCTACCATATTTTTGAGGTATATACTTTTTGGTAGTGGTACTCTTGGTTTTTGTTTTGGGACGATAAATTTTAAGTGGTCTCTTTTGAATCTTGACATTTCTAAAAAGTTTAATGAGTTTTGTTCTATTGAGACCATGCTTTTTAACCATCTGCTCAATAAACTCTTTCACTTCTGTTTTTTGATTGTAATCTTTTGTTTGACCTGTTAATGTCAATAGTACTATTAACAGAATAATTGGTACTGTTTTGATGTTAAACCTTTTCCCATAGTGTCCCATCAGGGGTATCCATTAGGGCAATGCCCATGGCTGTAATCTCATCTCTAATAGCATCTGATTTGCTGTAATCTTTTGCTTTTTTTGCTTGATTTCGCTCTTCTATTAAATTTTCTATAGCCTCTTTTGTAATCTCATCTATCCCTATCTGAAAATAGCTAAATGGCTCTTTCCCTCCAAATCCAAGTAGCTCATAGATAAACTCTATATTGGCCAAGGTCTCTTTTTTTAACCCTTTATCTTTGGGATTGGCATCAAGTTTATCATTGGTTTGGCTAATCATCTCATCAATTGTTGCTAAAGTTACCGAGATATTTAAATCATCACTCATTGCTTCTATAATAATTTTCTGAAATTTTTTATTGGGCTTAGAAGCTTTAGTCGGAGTAACCCGTTTTTTGAGTCTATAGAGCTTATCAAGACGTTTTTTAGAGTTTAATAAATCCTCTTCATTAAAGTTAAAATCATTTCTATAGTGTACCGAGATGAGGTAATTTCGTAGAATCTCTCCATCGTACACCTCTAGAGCATCTTTCACAAAGAAGCTATTTCCCAATGATTTACTCATCTTTTCGCCATTTATATTGACAAAACCATTATGCATCCAGTACTTAGCCAGCTCATGCCCTGTGGCACATCGGCTCTGAGAGGCTTCATTTTCGTGGTGTGGAAAGAGCAGGTCGGCTCCTCCACCATGAATATCGATACTATATTCGCTGTTTCCACAAAAGTGTTTCTCTATCATGGCAGAGCACTCAATATGCCACCCTGGGCGACCTTTGCTAAATTGGGTCTCAAAACAGATATCATCTTCGCCTGAACAGGCTTTCCATAGTGCAAAATCTTTAGGGTTTCGCTTTTCTGAATTGTGTTCTATACGGCTTTGGTTATCATCATCTTCGCCTACTTGATGAGAAATAGCTCCATAACTTTTATCTTTTGAAACATCAAAATAGACATCGCCCGAGCTTACAAGATAAGCAATATCTTTATCTATTAGCCCTTGAATCATACTCTCCATCGCTTCTAAAGATTCAGTAGCTTTGGGTTCAATATTGGCATCTATTACACCTAAAGCACGCATATCCTCTTGGTAACGATTGATGTAGTGTGTAGTTATCTCCTCTAAACTTTTGCCACTCTCTTGTACTTTTTTAATGATTTTATCATCAATGTCAGTAAAGTTTTTACCTATGGTTACCTCATAACGCAACGCTCTTAGGGTTCGACCCAAAAGGTCAAAACTAAGAGAGCTTCGTGCATGACCCAAATGGGCATCATCATAGACGGTTGGTCCACAGATATAGATAGAGGCTTTTCTTGGATGAATGGGTTCAAAGGGGAGTTTTGTTTTTTTTACGCTGTCATAAATATACATCTTTACTTGTGCCTTTATAGCAATAATTTTTAGTGCCGAGATTATATCGTAAAGCCTTTATAGTGAGATATAGTGTTATTATATTAATTATAAATCTTAACAGTTTTTTAACCAATTTCATACTACAATTAAAAACATCAAACAATAAAGGATAATAAATGTTAGAAGAATATAGAAACGAAATTTCAGAATTAAAACAGAATGATAGACACTTTTCAAGAATTTTTGAGAAACATAATAAACTAGATAAAGATGTTCAAAATGCAGAGCATGGGAGAGTTGGAATGAGTGATTATGAGATAGAAAAAATGAAAAAAGAAAAATTGTTGTTAAAAGATGAGATGCATAAATTAATTTTAGAATACAAAAAAGATGGATTCTAAAATTTCTGAAAAAATGCATTAAGCTGGTTTGCAAAGCTTTCTGCATCTTTAACTCCAAAGGCTTTAGGTCCTTTGGTCATCTCTCCTGCATCTCGCATCTCTTGCATAAAATTTCTCATGGTTAGGTACTGTTTTATATTTTCGACCGAATAGAGTTCGCCACGATGGTCAATAGCATGAGCGTTTTTACTAATGATTCTATCAGCCAAGGGAATATCAGCTGTAATAACCAAATCTCCCTCTTTTACCATTTCTACTATTTTATGGTCAGCTTCATCCGCCCCTTGCTCTACAATAAGATACTCAATATATTTTGATTTCCCCACGGTTATCTTTTTATTGGCAATCACATACGTTTGCAGTTTTAGCCGTTCTATCGCTTTGGTCACAATAGGTTTAAGCAGATTTGGAAAGGCATCGCCATCGATAAACAGAATCACTATGCCACCACCGATTGAACAATACTTTTTATCTCTTTGTAATCTACCATATTGTTATCTCCTGCAACTTTGTCAAAAGAGGTATAACCCAATTCGTTAAATCGTTGTTTTAGATTATTGGGAACACGATTAACAAATCGCTCATACTCCTCACGTCTCATCCCCTCTTTGTCATCCAAAAACTCTAAATCTTGGGCAACTCGG
>Ga0256827_10003076_pt1 | contig 10634 bp, 9 predicted proteins | sample CV84metaG_FD_185977 | JGI IMG/M metagenome (GOLD analysis project Ga0256827, IMG submission 185977) | Hydrothermal vent microbial communities from East Pacific Rise, Pacific Ocean - CV84 | ecosystem: Environmental > Aquatic > Marine > Hydrothermal vents | place: Pacific Ocean: East Pacific Rise...
GTTGTTTCTAAGTGAGATTGTATAGTCAATCTTATCAGCATTATCTAAGTCATGTTTTTTGTTATACTCATGCTCTCCTGAGTGTGTCTCTCCTGTATCTTGGTCCATCGCCAAATCTAAACCAAGTAGATAGATCTCTTTAACATTGAGCCAGAGTGAGAGAACAACAGAAGTAGTTCCAATACATGGCGTTGAGAGAGTACCAAAATTGTCAAAATAGAAGGTTGAAGTCTCGTAGAAAAAAACATTTTCTTTATTTAGTATTGCTAAGAGAGAGTCTGGTGTATGAGAACCTATAATAAAGAGACTTTTACTGAGAAACTCTTTGGCATCAAAACCTTCAAAGTGCACCATACAGCTATTTCCTTCTGTCTCAATACCATCAATATGAGTAACTATATCTGGAGTAATATTATGATCATGAAGAGTTTTTAATACAGCTGTTACAGCTACTATAATAAACTTATCGCTATTTGTGAGTAGAAACTCTAAATTCTTTTTAAATGATGGGCCTGCAGCTAAAATAAGCATAGGTTTTTGTGAGAAGGTAGAGGCTGGAAATTTTGTAGATATATCTATGGTCTTAAAGCCAAGTTTAATTCTTTTAAGAGGGCGTAGAAATTTCTGGAGTAGAATATCGTATGGAAAAGTGAGACAGTTTTGTGAAGCTATATTATTTTGAATAAATTTCAGTTTTGTGTTTGAGTGTGCTGGAAAGTAGTTATACTTAATATAGCGATTGTTAAAAAATGAGCCTTCTAAAAAGCGAACCATACTAATAGTAAAGTCAGTTTCATTCTGTGCAACAGCAAAGTAGAGATTTGCTTTTTGAGCTATTTCAAAATATGGAGTAGTAAAGAGAGACAGCCTAAATAGTTCTAGATTGTCTTCGATAATTAAATACTCTCCTGCATCTATCTTTTTATCAATGCTCACAATATGTGTTCCAAGTCCAACTCCTACAAAAATAAACTTATCTATTTTTTTCATAGTAGTACTTTTTGGAGCAAGTTTCATAGCATATCTCATAACAGGTAAAATATCTCTGATATTACTTCCTTTTATCTTCTCTTTAGAGTCTAGAGTATCTATCTGCTCTTGGGTAATCTCATAATCAATTAATCCGTTAAATAAAGAGGTTGTTTTTTTAAAATCCAGAGTATTTGCAATCTTTTGAGCATATTTAATACTATCAGTATTATAAAGATAGCTGTCCTCCTTGATACTTTTGACATCAAAATAGCCATCTTTATACTCTAAGTCATACTGTGCAAGCAATCTTCCCTCAGCTTCTGCTAAATCAAAGAGTTGAAGCTTCTTGAAGAGGACAGGGTGAGACTCAGCGAGATAATTTAAGTTGTTTTCATAGTACTTGAGGGCTTGGAGTTCTATATCTTGCATTGTTCTTCCTTGATAACTGTGTTAAGTTGGTTTGTGTAGATCTCTACGATTCTAAGTAGTTGTTGTGTGAGTAGAGTGTTGAGTCTGTTTGCATGTTTATCTGTGTCTTCTAACCCTTGTGTATTAAATAGATCAAAAATAAAAGTATATATAAATCTAAAATACTCCTGATAGATAAGTGCTAAATCATAATGAAACATAGATGAGGATGTACAGAGATTTTCAAAGAGAGTCTCTAATGAGTTTAGAAAGTCTTGATAAGATGTAAATGAAGTGCTCTTTTGCACTTGAATAATTTTTGTAATTCTTAATGAGTGCTCATATCGCTCTTTAATTTGAGAGAGTTCAAGAGAGCTCATACTATGAATAGAGTTTTGTTGAAAACTCTGTTTGAGTTTCTCTTTGATTGTGATTTTGTCAAATTTAGAGAGTTTATGAATTTGAACATCTTCTGTTTTAACAGCCTTAGTATTTGAAAAGTATGCTCCATCACTTAGATTATAGATGGTTTGATCGCTCTGTTTAAAACCTGTTGTAGAACTATTGATAGAGTTTATTGAGTTAATGAAATCAGGGGTAGTATAGACAGCTTGTTTAAAGTTACCCTCAACTTCAAGTATACTCTCTTTAAAGCTGATGAGATCCTCATCTATGCTCTTTGTATTGAGTTCTAACTCTTTAGTGTACTCATGACCACTTGAATGTGTAGCTCCTGTTTCACTATCTAGGGATAAATCGAGTCCTAAGAGATATAAATCTTGTGCTCCAAGTGCTAAGAGTAGTAAAAATGTAGTTGAGCCTACACATGGAGCTGAGAGATTGCCTAGATCATGTTTATAGCTGGTTCCATTTTCAAAGAAAAATATATTCTCTTTCTTGAGTAAGTCTACGATTTCACGAGGAGATCTTGAAGAGATGAGAAAGTTAGTATCTTTTAAAAACTCTAAAGAGTTGAGCTTTGTAAAGTGAACAATACTCTCTTCAAGTCCATCTATATGAGTAACGATATCTGGGGAGACACCCTCTTTCTCTAAAATATTTAAAACTGCAGAGAGTGCGACAATAATAAACCTATCTTGATTCTCTTTTATCCACTCTATATTTTTATAGAGTGATGGCCCAGCCGCTAAGAGAAGTATAGGCTTTTCATCAAAGATAGGTTTGAGTATGTTTAAGAAGTTAAAGTGGTTTTGTAGATAATCAAGAGGTTTAAGATACTGCTCTAAGATGGCATTATAGTAGAAAAGATTGTGTGATTGTGAGGCTAGCATCAGTTGGAACTCTTTGAGCTTCTCTTCACTCTGGTTTATCATCTGAAAATATTTTATGTAGTGATTATGATAAAAAGAGCTTTTTAAGAACTCATAAGCAGGTGCAGAAAACTCTTTTTTTGAATCAAAAACAGAAAAAATTAGAGTAGAATTTTTTGCTAAGTCATAGTATTGTGTTGTAAATAAAGAGAGTTTAAAAAGCTCTAAATCATCTTCGACAATTAGGTATATATCAGCTGCAATTTTTTTATGCACGGACGGCATATGCAAACCAAGTCCAACACCAAAGAAGATAAACTTTTTGATATTTTGCATCTCTAAAGAGTGAGGCATAGCACTCTGTGTGTAGTTTAAGATAGGAGCAAATCCACTAAGGTTATTTTGAGTGATGGATAGGGCTGCTAGCTTCTCTAAGTTTTCATCAGCTACACGAACTCTTTTAAAGGTTTCAAAAACATTAGAAACCTTGCTAAAGTTTATACTATCACTCACTAATAAACCATACTCCTTAGCCTTAGAATTGTAGAGATACTCTCCTGTGCTTAACTCAAGTACATCAAAGTACTCATTGTTAATAACAAGGTCATATTTACTTACATAGAGGTTCTGCTCTATAGCAGACTCAAAGGCAGCGAGTTTGGAGTATATAGCTGCTTGATATTGTTCAAAATAGTGTAGATTTTCTTTGTAAGTTTGTAGTGCAGTATCTTCTAGTGAAGTTGGCATCTGATTCCCTTAAATATTATAGAAATATTCAAGCAAGTTTTATTCCCTATATTCTGACTGCAATTCCTTCTTTTTGAAGTGCTTTTTTAATAGCTTGTGGGGTGTACTGTGTGAAGTGAAAAATACTTGCAGCAGCTACTGCATCCGCACCACTTTTTATGGCTTTTACTGCATCCATTGGCTCCGCTGCACCACCATTTGCAATGATTGGTATTGTAAGCTCTTGAGAGATAAGAGAGATAAGTTCACTGTCATAACCGCACTGTTTACCATCATTATCTACACTTGTAAGTAGTATTTCTCCTGCACCTAAGGATTCACACTTCTTAGCCCACTCTAGAAGATCTAAATCTTCTAAAACTCCCATATTTTTATTGAAAACTTTATAATGCTTGTTCTGTTTAACAACATCTATACTAACTACTATGCATTGCGAGCCAAATTTATTACTTGCTTCTTTTATAAAGTTTGGTTTTTTCAGTGCTATTGTATTGAGAGATATTTTATCTGCACCAATAACTAGAAGCTTATTAATATCTTCAAGGGAGTTTATGCCACCACCAAGAGTAAGGGGCATAAAGCACTCCTTAGCAATATCACTTAGAGTTTTAAAGTTGATATCTTTTCCTAGGGAGCTTGCATCAATATCTAAAACAATAAGTTCATCAACATTGCGTTTATTATATACCTTTGCTGTTACTTTAGGATGTCCAATAGTACGAAACTCCTCAAAGCCTACACTTTTTGTCAACTGCCAGTCTTTTAGTAGAACACAGGGGATAATACGATGTTTAAGCACTAGAGTTCTCCAAAATTTTTAAGAAGTTCAAGACCATATTTTTGACTTTTCTCAGGGTGAAACTGAACACCATAGATATTTTTACTCTCAAGAGATGATGTAAAGGTATAACCATACTCCAAACTACTACTACTCTCTTGGAGAGAGCTATGAAAATGGTAAGAGTGAACAAAGTAAAAGTCAGAGTTATTGGGTATATTTTTAAAAAGTATAGAGTTGTTATGTGTGATATTATTCCATCCAACATGAGGTACTTTAAGTGTAATGTCAAACTTCTTACAGCTTGTGTTAATAAAGCCAAAGCCCTTTTTACCTATGGACTCCTCAGAACTATCTGCTAATAGCTGCATACCAAGACAGATACCTAAAATAGGCTTTTTTTTGAGCCCTACTTCTTCTTCAATAATTTGAAAAATATTGAGTTTATGGAGTGCATCTACTGCATCACCAAAGGAGCCAACACCAGGAAGGAGGATTTTATCGGCTACCTGTATATCCTTTTTAGTTGATGTGATGAGACTTTTTATTTTTAAAGCATCAAAGGCTTTTTTTACTGAGGTGGCATTTCCCATTCCATAGTCAACTATTGCTATCATTATCTTAAAGCATACTCGATGTTTCTTACAAGAGAACCATCAATGTCTCTTAAAAACTCTCCCTGATCATCTTGTGTAAAGATTTTTCTGTTTGTGAAAGTATCTACTGTTTCATCAAAGCTCTCTTTGCTTAAACCTGTGTACTCACAGAATTCTTTTACCGCTTCGTGAGGGTATCTTCCATCATAACGCAGTGCCAAACGCACACCCTCATCTCTATTTATATCACCATTTCTAATATCCATACATGCATGATCAGTTGCTCTACCAAAACCATATTTCACATATTTCAAGTAGTCATGAATTGTCATAGAGTGACAATCAAGATTTTCAAAGTCTGTGTATGTTGTTTCAATATGTCTTGGAGCAGTTTTAAAGCCATGGGCAATAGAGATATCTGTTTGTCGTCTTGTATCCCATGGGAAGTAGTAACCCAAAAAGAGACCAGTTACACCAACTCTCTCTATCTCTTTATCACTTGGGTAAGTGTAGAGATAGAGATCTTTTTGAGTGATACCATCAATCCCTATCATATCTTCAACTCTATACCCCAAGAGACCACCAAACTCCTCTAGCCACTTACGGTTTAGGTATCTGCTCTCTTGTGAAGTAGCGGGACCACCATACTCAAACTGAGAATTCTCACCCCATAAAAGAAGAGGGATATTAAACTTCACGGCAAAGTGAGCGGGAACTGTAAATATACCGAGATGATCTGGCCACTCATTGTCACCCAGTGTTTCAAAACCTTCAATAATCATGCTCTTGTAAACCTTAGGGTCTTTTTTTACTAAGATAAGATCTACACCTAAGTCTTGAAGATTGTCTAAGTTCTGTTTTCCAAGCTCTGTGGCAATAGTTGGCTCAAAACATACACATAGAGGTTTTAGTCCTAGCTCTAGTGCTTTTATGGTTTGATAGGTTGAGTCTTTACCTCCACTTACCGGGATAAGTACATCATAACCCTCATTTTTTTTGTTCTTTTTAACAATCTCTAAAAACTCTTTCTCTCTCTCTTCCCAGTCGATTGATGTTACTTTTCTCTCATGTGCACGACAAGCATTACAAACACCCTCTTCATCAAATGTCAACTCTGGTTTTGTATCTGGCATAACACATTTGCTACAATAATTCATCTTTAAATCCTGTTGTTTTTTACTCTTTGTCTTCTATCTTTAGTGGAGTCGCAAAAGAGATATCTCTGTTTGCTATTTTACCTAAAACATCATTTAAATACTTCGGATGGAGTCCATACCCTGGTCTTACACTTTTTACATTATCTTGTGTAAAAAGTTCGCCTTTTTTAATCTCTTTAGATGCATAGAGACTTCTTGAGAACTGACGAGATTTTTGTTTCTTATCACTCATACTATAATCAACATTACCAAGAAGTTTCTCGCACTCTCTAATGGTACTAATCATCTGAGAAAACTCCTCTTTGTCCATGGAAAAGTCTGCGTCAGCTCCCCCTATAGACTTATCTAAAATAAAGTGTTTCTCTATCACTTTTGCACCAAGAGTGACCGCTACAATAGGAGCAGTAGAGCCTAAAGTATGGTCAGAAAAACCACTCACTACATTAAACTCTTGTGCTAAATCTGGCACCATTTTAAGGTTTGCATCCTCAAGTGGAGCAGGGTAGGCACTTGTGCATTTAAGAAGAATAATCTCTTCATTTCCAACCTCTTTACAGATAGAAAGAGCATCTTGTATCTCCTCTTTTGTTGCAATTCCAGTAGAGATAATCATAGGCTTCATCTCTTTTGCCATATATCTTATGAGCTCATAGTCAGTTATCTCAAAAGAGGCTACCTTGTAAGCAGAGGGATTAAGCTTAGCTAGAAAATCAACTGCTGTTTTATCAAAAGGGGAAGAAAAAATATCGATACCTAATTCTCTAGCATAAGTAAATAGTTCTTCATGCCACTCCCAAGGAAGATAAGCCTCTTTATATAGATCGTAAAGTTTTTTATCGTCCCAGAGTGTTCCACCTTTTATGATAAAGTCCTCTTTATCGCTGTTAAGTGTAAGTGTGTCAGCTGTGTATGTTTGAAGTTTTATGGCATTGGCACCTATCTCATGCGCAGCTTTGATTGTCTCTTTAGCGATCTCAATCTTACCACCATGATTAGCACTAAGTTCAGCGATAATATAAACACCATCTTTCTCTAAATCAAACTTGCCAATTTTCATACTTTAACTCCATGTTTAATAACTCTTTTGAGTTATATTGTTCTCTGCTGTTGAGAGTAAAGTTATGCTCATTATAGAGACTTATTGCTTTGGTATTATCGGCAAATACTTGTGCATATATAGCCTTTACACTTAAGATTTTAAATCCATATTTACATATACTCTTAATGAGAGTCTCTCCAACACTAAATAAGAGTGGATTTTTATAGATACCCAAACTACAACTTTGTGCTGTAATTTCATTAAAACTAATAACACCAAGATAGTTTTCACTCTCTTTAACTACAAAATAGAGTCTATCTGTTTGTGATTTTAGTGACTCTATAAAGTTTAAGTGATTAGAGAGTGAAATTTTCTTGGGTGTAAACATCCATTCTCTTATCTCTTGTGAATTTCTCCACTCAAGAACCATCTTTTTTTCATGTTGTGAAAGTTGTGTAAAGTTTATAAGTTTTATATTATTCATATTAGAGACTCTTTAGTAGCTGTTTAATTTTAAGTGCTAGCTTTTTAGAGTGAAATTTTTTGAGAGTTAAATATCGCTTTTTTTTCAAAAAGGAGTAGATTTCTTCTTGGTTTTTAGCTGTTTTAATTGCGATAAAAGGAAGATTTATAAAGTAAACCTCATTGAGAATAACACTTGGAGTTATAATAGCAAAGTCACTTTTTCGCATTAGTTTTGCCATCTTTTTTGTATCTATATGAAGTTTTATCTCTTTTTTGTTTTTAGTGTAATTTTGGAGTTTTTGTAAATTTTTATTTGAGGATGAGGTAACAAGGGTTACCCTTATATTTTTAAACTTATTGATAACTTTTAAAATATCTAGATTTATATCGCTATGGTCTGTGCCACCTATGGCTATAAAAATTGTTTTTACCTGTTTGTTGCCAGCCTGTTTTAGCTTCTTTTTCTGCGCGTAAAATTCATCTCTTAAGAGAGTATATTTCGCACCACATTGGAGTTGACAAGATGAGGGAACTAAACCTTTGTATTTTTTAATATCTGCACTAATGTTATGATTGAGTAGTATGTCACAGTGGTGCTTCTTATAAGTGTCATCTAAAACAAAGAGTTTTACACCTGTCTCTTGTTTTATCTCTTTTTCCTCTTTATAAGCGAGTTGGTAGTTGTCTATAATGAGTAGATCAATAGCTAGTTTTTTTATAAGTGTTATGAGCTCTTTTGTACTATTTGAGTTAAGTATATGAACTCTATATCCAGCCTCTAAAACTTGATGATTAATATCTCCACATAGTTTTTGGCATGCAAAGTCTATGTGAGCATTGTGAAATCTTTTTGCTAAGACTAAGTCTCGCATAACATGTCCAAGACCAATATCTGAAGATGAGTCTGATCTAAAAAGAATTTTTTGCATTATGAACTTCTATTTATAACTTCATACATAATCTCAGCTCTCTTCCAATCTTCTAAGGTGTCTATATCTTGAACGAGATGACGAGGAAGAATAATAGGGATACTATCTTTTCCAAATAAAATTTCACTACTGGAAGTATTTAGGCTAGACCAGTAGAATTGCCCTGCATCTTGATAAGCCTCTTCTAAGTCTTGACTACGTGACATATAGTGCTCAGGGGTAAACATTTTACATCGTCCATGTCTATCTATTTTAAATGTTCTTTGAATAGGAAAGGGCATACTAGTTGCAGAAAAAGTATGCACGGCATTAGAGTATTTGAGTTTTTCTAGACCTTCTTTGAGATATTTAGCTTGAAGTAGAGGAGCTGTTGCATAGATAGTACAAGAGAAGTTATACTCCTCCCCATGAGATTTAAGATACTCTAGTGCATGTGAAACCACAGCCTCTGTGCCGCTAAAGTCATCTGAGAGCTCTTGAGGTCGTAAAAAAGGGACTTCAGCTCCATACTCTTGTGCTATCTTTGCTATTTCTGCATCATCTGTTGAAACGATTACTTTTTCAAAAAGTTGAGACTCTAGAGCGATCTGTATAGAGTATGCGATAAGTGGTTTATCAAAAAAGTTTTTGATGTTCTTACGAGGTATGCGTTTACTGCCACCACGTGCAGGAATGATTGCGACTGCATTTTTTTGCATCACTTAGTCAATTACTTTTGAGAGAATATCTAAGTATGTGTCGGCTACATACTTAGCATCATCAAGGCTCATCTTATGCTGGCAAGGTATAGAGAGCTCGCTTTGGTAGAAGTTCTCAGCACCTTCTAAAAAGCACTCCCTAAAAGAGTTTTTATAAAAGCTATTTTGATAGATTGGTCTATAATGGACTTGGACACCGATACCTTTTGCTTGAAGCTCTTTAAAAATTTTCTCTTTGTGTACTCTGAGTTGAGGATTTAAAAGGGTTGGATAGAGATGGTGTGCTGAGTAGTCTTGTTTTTTTATTACGATACTCTTAAAGAGTGTAGTCTCTTTAAATCTCTCATCATAATAGTGAGCAATCTTATTGCGTTTACTTAAAAAAGCATCTAGTTTTTTAAGTTGTGAGCTTCCAAGTGCAGCCGCAATTTCTGTAAGTCTAAAGTTATGTCCTTGGCTTATCATATCAGAATGCCATAACTTTTTTTTGAGTATTCCATGTGAGCGAAAGAGTTTAAGTTTTTTTGCAAACTCTTTATTGTTAGTTAAAACAGCACCACCTTCTCCTGTAGTAATAGGTTTGATAGCATGAAAACTAAAAATAGTCATATCTGAAAAAGAACCAATTTTTTTATTGTTAATAGAAGAACCAAGGGCATGTGCAGCATCTTCAATAAGAAGTAAATTATGCTCTTTTGCTATCTTATGGATTGTATGGAGTGCAACAGGATTACCTGCAAAATGAACAGGTACAATCGCCCTTGTTTTTGAAGTAATGAGTGCTTTTATTTTTTGCTCATCAATATTTCCATCACTCTTAACATCACACCAGATAGGCTTTGCACCAACTTCAAGAAGCATATTTGAAGTTGCTACAAAACTTATGGGTGTTGTGATAACTTCATCCCCATGATGTAATTCACAAACGGAGTATGCAGCTAAAAGAGCTGAAGTAGCAGAGTTAAATGTTACTGCATATTTTGCACCTGTATATGTAGATAAATTTAGCTCAAACTCTTCAACTTTTTTACCCTGTGTGAGAAAAGGGCTGCGTAAAACATTGATGACTTCATCTATATCTTCATCATCGATTAGTTGTGTTGAGTAGGGAATCATCTATTTCTCTTCATCTTTTGTCTCTTGAACCTTTCTTCTTAGCTCTTCATGTGAAAGCCAGAGTTCATTATCTCTTGAGTTATATTCAAAACCACTTGCAACACTCTCACCCTGCTCACCAATCTTATTTATAGAATAATCAATTGGTGAGGAGAAAGTGATACTTGGTTTGATTACAAAGTGATCATGAAACTCTAGGGTAACATGAGAGTCATCAACAGGGCACATAAGTTCATGTAACTTCTCTCCAGGACGAATTCCAATCACCTCTTGTTTCATATTTGGTGCGATAGCTGAAGCTAATTCAGTCATTTTCATAGAGGGAATTTTTGGAACAAAAATTTCACCACCTTGCATTCTTTCAAAATTTTTAAGAACAAAGTTAACTCCATCTTGCAGGGTAATCCAAAAACGAGTCATATTTGGCTCTGTGATGGGGAGAGTTGTAGCACCTTGTG
>Ga0256827_10003077_pt1 | contig 10632 bp, 9 predicted proteins | sample CV84metaG_FD_185977 | JGI IMG/M metagenome (GOLD analysis project Ga0256827, IMG submission 185977) | Hydrothermal vent microbial communities from East Pacific Rise, Pacific Ocean - CV84 | ecosystem: Environmental > Aquatic > Marine > Hydrothermal vents | place: Pacific Ocean: East Pacific Rise...
GCTAAATTTAGATAATAAATAAGGGCATATAGAAATATTTTATTTTAGTAAGTGCCTATTGATTTAAATTTATGCTATCATTTCAACAATTACTCGATGCTGACACAGATTATTGAACACTACCTTTCTGTACCTTTTTGGATTTATCCACTTAGTTTAGGTTTATTAGGTAAGTGCTTTAAACACCTATAATAAGTGCTTTAACCTATAAAAATATTTCTACAGCTCTCTCTAAATCTTCCTTAGTATCAATCCCAAACCCAGTAGAATCAACCTTAACCATACTTATGTTTTTTTGATGATAAATTGCACGAAGTTGCTCTAGTTTTTCTATGTCTTCTATTGGTGCGTCATTTAGGTTACAAAACTCTTTTAAAGATTTTTTAGAAAAACCATATATTCCAATGTGTCCAAAGTACTTAGCTCCGCCACCTTGGTTAAAAGGGATTTTTGAGCGGGAAAAGTAGATGGCATTGTCTGCATCATCAAGTACAACTTTAACTAAGTTTGGATCTTCTGCTGCTTCTGCATTTATGGCATTATAACAGCTTCCCATAATAAAAGGCTCATCTTTTTTTTGTAGTATTTTTAAGCGTTTCATAAGTGACTCAACTACATCTGGTTCAATAAATGGCTCATCTGCTTGAACATTTATTATTAGTTCGTCATCCTCTACATGTAGAATGGTTGCACATTCATTTATTCGGTCGGTTCCGCTTTTGTGGGTAGTTGATGTTAACATTGCCTCAATGCCATACTCTTTACATGTAGAGATAATTAACTCATCATCAGCAGCAACTACAACTCTATCTAAATGTGCTACTCTTTTTGCGGTACGAACAACCATAGGAAGCCCTCCAATATCTGTTAATACTTTTTGAGGAAATCTAGTTGATGCTAAACGAGCTGGAATAATTATCATAATTTAATGCCTTTGAGATATAATGTCATTATTATATCAAAAAAGGTCTTTATGATTTTATATCAACCAGAATCAGGTTACTGTTATAACAGTGATTCTATATTTCTTTATAATTTTATATCATCTTTTAAACCTCGTGGGCGAATGCTTGATGTTGGCGCTGGTTGTGGAATTGTTGGACTTTTAGTAGCTCGTGATGCCAATGAAGTAAACCCTCTACATGTAGAGCTTGAGGCTGTTGAGAAACAAGATGACTTTGCACAATATGCAAAAAACAATGCCCGCGTAAATAATATAAAATACAAACTTTACAAAGAAGATTTCTTAGCTCTACATGTAGAGAATAAGTATGATTATATAATTTCAAATCCACCTTTTTATCATGATGGTGCTACAAAAAGTGAAAATGAGATGCTTTTTCAAGCTAGATATAATGTAAATTTACCAATGAATAAATTTTTTAAAAAAGTATCGCAACTCTTAAAACCAAAAAGTCATTTTATTTTTTGCTATGATGCTACACAGTTTGGACTTATTTGTGCTGAGTTAGACAAAGTAAATATGCGAGTAGTTGATGTTCAATTTGTGCATCCTAAAAAAGATAAAGCAGCCTCAATAGTCCTAGTACATGCAAGAAATTCTTCAAAATCACTAATGAAAATACACAAACCATTCATACATTTTGAAGATAATAAAATATCTCTACATGTAGAGAATATTTATAAAAAAGCTAAAACACAGAGTATTAAATGTCAACTATAATAAAAGAAGATGGATATGATTATGCCTTTGACTATAGCGCTTGTGCTACTTGTCAAGGTAGATGTTGCACAGGTGAAAGTGGGTACATATATGTTACAAAAGCGGAGATTGAGAAGATTGCTTCTCTTTTAGAGTTAAGTGTTAAAGATTTTGTGCTAAAGTACCTTTTTAAAAAGATGTACAAATATTCTATTAAAGAAAATAAATTTGGCGATAGTTATGAGTGCGTCTTTTATGATAGAGAGTCAAATGGATGTAAAATTTATGATGCACGGCCTAGTCAGTGTAAAACTTTTCCATTTTGGGACTATTATAAAACACGAGTAAATGAGTTAAAATTAGAATGCCCAGGAATTATAGATGTTTAAACATTTAAAATCATTAGTATTTTTAGTATTGTTAATCACTTTAGCTGGGTGCAGTATGAAACCATCAGTTGAACTAAAAGCAAATCAAAAAGCATTTGATCAAGAAGATATTTATATACTTACAGCGCTTAGAATGGAACAACTTAAACTTTATGAAAGAGCATCTGGCTTTTTTCAAACACTTTATGAGAAATCTGGAAAAAAAGAGTATCTTTATCGATCTTTAAAAGATGATTTAGCTGCAAATAAAGACAAAGAAGTAGTGCAAAGAGTAGATAGTTATCTAGGAGAAAGTATAGATGATTATGAACTTGTAAGACTTAAAATATTAGCACTTATAAAACTTCAAAAGATGAAAGAAGCAAAACAATTAGCAATAACATTAGTTGAGAGTTCTAAAGAGACGGATGATTATCTTTTAGTTAGTGAAATATATATAAATGAAAAAGAGTTTGATTTAGCTTTAAAATATCTTGAGAGTGCTTATGTGAAAAATTATGATGAAAAAGTACTAGATAAGATGGCAATAGTGCTTTATGTAAATCTAGGAAGAAAAAAAGAAGCAATAGCTCAGCTTGAAAGTCACTCAAGAATTCAAGGATGCTCAAAGCTAATATGCTCAAGATTAATAGGATTCTATGCTAATGATAACAATATAGATGGACTTTTAAGTACATATTTAAGACTTTATGAGATGAATTCAAACAAAGAGATTGCTCAAAAAATAGTTCAAATTTATGGTTACAAGAAAGACTATTTGGCACTTATATCATTTTTGGAAAAAACAAAAAGTGATGATGAGTTATTATTTCAAGCATTAGTACAGTTAAAAAAATATAAAAAAGCATACCCATTAGCAGAAAAATTATATGCAAAAAATAGTGATATTCATTTTCTAGGTCAAAGTGCGATATTTGAATATGAAAGTGCTAAAAATAAAAACAACAAACAGATGCTAAATAGTGTTATAGATAAATTAGAAAAAGTTATAAAAAGTTCAAGAGATACTATCTATTTAAATTATCTTGGATATATTTTAATTGATCATGATATTGATGTTAAAAAAGGTATGAAATATATTCGAGAAACTCTTAAAATTGAACCAAACTCTGCCTACTATCTTGACTCATTAGCTTGGGGTTACTACAAACTTGGTAATTGTAAAAAAGCAAAAAAAATTATAAATAAAGTTGCAAAAATGAAGGGTGGAGATAACCCAGAAGTTGTAAAACATGTGAAAATAATAAATAAATGTAGAACAAATAAAAATAAAGGCAAGAGATAAACTAGATGATTTTAGATGATATTATAAAAAAAACAAAAGAAGATTTGGTAGTTCGTGAAAAGAAATTTTCACTTGATTGGTTAGGTCGTTCACTAGCTTTTAATGCTAGACAACCTCGTGATGTATTTGAATTTTTAACAGCAACTGAGGAAGATCCATATAGGATAATATCTGAAGTAAAAAAAGCAAGCCCGTCAAAAGGTGTTATTCGTGAAAATTTTGATCCTTTAGCAATTGCTCAAGCTTATGAAAGGGGTGGCGCATCTGCAATATCTGTACTTACAGAGCCACATTTTTTTCAAGGAAATTTAGAATATTTAGCTGGAATTAGACGCTATGTTGGCATACCACTTTTAAGAAAAGATTTTATAGTAAGTAAGTATCAGATTTTAGAAGCATTGGTCCATGGTGCTGATTTTATTTTACTAATTGCTGCAGCGCTGAGTAAAAAAGAGTTAAAAGAGTTACTTGGATATGCAAGACATCTAGGCTTAGAGGCTTTAGTTGAGGTTCATGATAAACCTGATTTAGTAAAAGCTATCTATGCTGGTAGTGACATTATTGGAATTAATCATAGAAACTTGCAAACTTTTGAGATGAATATGAATCTTTGTTATGATTTAATTCCGCTTATTCCTAATGGTAAAGTTATTGTAGCAGAGAGTGGAATTTATGAACATGGACAGCTTGAAGATTTAAGTAAAGCTGGTGTTGATGCATTTTTGGTTGGTGAATCTTTAATGCGTACTGATGATGAAGAGGCTGCTCTTCGTACTCTTAAAACTGGAGTTTAGTTATTGGCTTATGCCAATAACTCTTTAACACACTCGTTTATTCTTTTTCCATCAGCTTTTCCAGCTAACTCTTTGCTAGCCATACCCATAACTTTTCCCATATCTTTCATAGTTGTAGCACCAACTTTAGAAATAACCTCTTTAACAGCTAATAATAACTCATCATCACTTAATTGTGCTGGTAAATATGGTTCATAAAAAGCTATTTCGTCTAGCTCAATTTGCATTAAATCTTCACGAGAAGCTTCTTTGTACTGAGTTGCAGCATCATTTCTTTTTTTAACCTCTTTTTGAATAATCTTTATAATATCATCATCACTAAGATCTTTTCTCTCATCTACTTCTATTTGTTTAAAGGCACTTGTAAGAAGTCTTAGTGCATCTCTTTTTTTTGTTTCTTTTGCTTTCATAGCATTTTTTACATCTTGGTTGATTGTTTCTCTTAAACTCATGGTTTCTTGCCTTTTTTATGGAACTATTGTTGCTAGAATTATAACTAAATAATGCTTACCAAAGAGAGTTTATGACAAAACAAATTTTAATATTTTTAATACCTTTTTATGCTATACTATTTTTTTCAGGATGTACAGCGAATTTTACTGATCCAGATATTGACTTTGAACCACCTGTTTATGTTGAACAGATGCCTTCTCGCGAAGATAAGAAAGATTTTATTTCAACTGGTAGTATTTTTGGTCAGGGTGAAAATCCATTATTTTCAGATCATAAAGCTATGAATGTGTATGATATTGTTACAGTTGTAATATCTGAAGCAGCAAAAAGTTCAAATACTGGTTCAAAAAAATTAAATGAGTCAAATCAGATGAATATGATTGCACCTACATTTTCTTATGGTGATACATCAAAAACGATGGCTAATGGTGTAAATAGATTAAACAATATATCTGCAATTGGTTTAAGTATGCCAACAAGTACAAGTTCTTTTCAAGGTCAAGGTACTGCAGTTAAAGATGCATCTTTTAATACAACAGTATCAGCTAGAATAGTTAAAATACTCAAAAATGGAAACTATTTTATATCTGGCAAAAGAGAAATCTTGGTCGATAAACAAAAGCAGATAATACAAATAAGTGGTGTTATTCGCCCTTATGATATAGATCAAAACAACAATATTAACTCATCACAAATGAGTGATGCTAAAATTTTATATAAAACAGAGGGGGATGTGGATCGTGCGACAGAACAAGGTTGGGCAACCAAAATCATTCAGGCTATTTGGCCATTTTAGTTTAGCAATTGCTATAGGTTTTACTACTCTTAGTGCGAGTAGTGGACAAAGTTTTGCAGATTTTAAGAAATCTCAACAACAATCTTTTCAATCTTATAAAGATGAAAGAGATAATGAATTTAATTCTTATTTAAAACAGCAGTTTAAAGCTTATAAAGCTTATGTGAGTGATCCGCTTTATGAAAAACCAAAACCAAAAGTAATAAAGCCTACAAAAGAGTTTCATATTAAACCTGTTGGTCCTAAGATTAGTATTAAAGTAAAAGTAATAGCTCCAAAAAAACCGGAAGTTGATACAAAACAAGAGGAGCTAAGAAAAAAAGCTCAAAGAGAGAAGCTTGAAAAAGAGGCTCGCCTAGCAAGACAACTTAGAGAACAAAGAGAATTAGATGCAGCTAAAGCAAAAAAAGAAGCTCAAAAAGCAGCACAGCTAGCTGCTCAAAAAGCAAAAGAAGCAAAAGAGATTAAAGCAAAAGAAGATGCAAAAAAAGCAAGATTAGCTGCTAAAAAAGCGAAAGAAGATGCTCTTAAAGCTAAACTAGCAGCTCAAAAAGCTGCAAAAGAAGAGGAAAAAGCAAGAATAGCAGAAGAGAAACAACTTGCAGCTATTATTGCTGCTGCAAAAGCTAAAGAGCAGAAAAAAATTAAAGTTGTAAAAAAAGATATTAACTTTGATTTTTACGGAAGTAAGTTAGGTTTTAATATGCCAAATGGTATAAAAGAAGCTAATTTTTACCCTCAAAATCAAACTGGAATATCTAACTTTTTTAATACAGCAGCTTCTAGTAACTATGACAATTTAGTTAGTGATGTTAAAAAAGTAACTAAAGATATGAACCTAAATGATTGGGGAGTTTATTTACTTGTTTTAAAATTATCTGATAATATATTTGCACATAAAGATAACTCTAAACTAATGTCATGGTTTATGTTTAATAAACTTGGCTATGCAGTTAAAGTTGGTTTAGCTAAAAAACATATTGTACTTATGCATTATTCTAAAAAGATTATTTACTCAACTCCAAACTATAGCTTTGGAGATAAAAAGTATTATGTTGTAGCAAACTATGCTAAGGGTAGTGTAGGGCGATTATTTTCTTATAGACAAGATTATCCAGGGTCTACAAAAGCAATGGATTTATCATTAGATACTCTTCCTAAACTTCCTTTAAATATGAAAAGTAAAACTTTATCATTTAAGCAATTTGGAAAAACATATAGTGTGCCTTTTTCATACAACCAAAATCTAATTGACTTTATGTCTACATATCCACAAGCTGATTATGATGTATTTTTTAATGCACCACTACCTAACAATACATATAGTGATATTGCTTCTGGACTTAAAAAATATGTAGATGGTAAAAAAGCTAGTGATGCTATGAACTTTGTACTAAACTTTGTGCAAAAATCTTTTAAATATGAGCGTGACAATCAACAGTTTGGTCGTGAAAAAGTTATGTTTGCAGAGGAAACTTTGTATTTTGATAAATCAGATTGTGAAGATAGAGCTATACTTTTTTCATACCTTATGAAAGAGTTATTTCATGTGCCTGTAGTTGGTGTAAAATACTCAGACCATATGGCTACGGCAATATATGTACCAATAAAAGGTGATAAAGTTATAGCAAACAACAGAACTTTTGTAGTAGCTGATCCAACATATATAAATGCAAATATTGGAATGAGTATGCCAAAGTATCGTTCTAAAAAACCAAAAAGTTACATATTAGTTAGAAGAAACTAACTAATAATTATATGCAACTTTATAAGTAGGATCATCCTCTTCATAAGAGCAATGATGTTCTGCTTTTGTAAGAATAGCCTTACAATCTGCGCTAAGATGACGAAGAAGTAAGTTTTTACCAGCTTCTTCGTACTTTTTAGTTATTGCATCAATCGCTTCAACACCAGAACTATCCATAACTCTAGCATCTTTAAAATCAATTACAACTTTTGGTGGATCATTAGGAATATCAAAGTTATCTGCAAATGTTGTAGCACTTCCAAAAAATAGTGGACCATCAAGTGTATAAACTCTAGTACCATCCTCTTCAGTGTGAACTTTAGAAAAGATACGAGCATGTTTCCAAGCAAAAGCTAAAGCTGAGATGATTACACCAGCTATTACAGCTATGGCTAAGTCTTCAACAACTGTAATAATAGTAACAGTAACCATAACGAATGCATCAGTTTTTGGCATACGCGAAAGGCGAGAAAAACTTGACCACTCAAAAGTACCAATACTTACCATAAACATAATACCAACAAGGACAGCAACAGGAATAATATTTAATATATCACTTGTAAAAACAACAAGTACTAAAAGCCCAACAGCAGCTACAAATGATGAAAGTCTACCAATACCACCAGAAGTATAGTTAATAATACTTTGCCCAATCATAGCACAACCAGCCATACCACCAAAGAAACCACAAGTAATGTTTCCAGTCCCCTGAGCTATACACTCTTTGTTAGCGCTACCGCGAGTATTGCTAAGCTCATCTAAAACAGATAATGTAAGCAGAGATTCTATAATTCCAACAAGTGCAATAATCACAGCATATGGAAGTACAAGTTTTATAGCATCAAGTGAAAATAAATACTCAGGAACTCCAAAACTTGGAAGTTGACCAGCATATTTACTCATATCATCTAATCCACTTAGAAGTAGGGTGTCTACATGTAGAGAATAAACTCCAAGTGTTATTATAATAATAGCTACAAGCCCAGCAGGAATAGCCTTTGTAAATTTTGGAAGAATATACATAATAGCCATAGTAATAGCTACTAAAATATACATCATATAACCTTGTCCCTCAAAAAATTTAAATTGAGCTTTACCAATAACAATAGCAAGACCATTTACAAAACCATGAATTGCAGGGGTTGGAACAAGACGAATGAATTTTCCAAGTTTTAAAGTACCTATAGATATTTGAATAGCTCCAGCTATAACAGTTGCTAGTAAGATATAGTTTAGTACACCCATAGCTATAGCTTCTCTTGCTAATCCTTGAGCTTTTAAAAGAGTTGTAGCTTCTGCACCAAGACCAACTAGAACTATGGCTACAGCGCCAGTAGCACCACTTATCATACCTGGCTTACCACCAATGAGTGAAGTGATAAGACCTATTATAAATGCAGTATAAAGTCCAACAATTGGGCTTACACCAGCAATAAAAGAAAATGCAATAGCTTCAGGAACAAGGGCTACAGCTACTACTAAACCAGACAAAATATCATTTTTGATATTTGAGCCTGTGTATTTTTTTAAATCAAACAAGAACTTAGTCCTTTAGTGAGCTTAATTGCTCTAACACTTTTACCTGTTTAGCTTGTGCATCTGCTAAAAGATTACGGTTTTTTTCAAGTACATCTGCTGGAGCATTTGCAACAAATCTTTCGTTGTTAAGCATACCATTTAGTTTATCTATCTCTTTTTGAAGTTTCTCATCTTGTTTTGTAAGTTTAGCTATTATAGAACTCAAATCAATAGAGTCAGTAGGTATGAAAGTTTCACATAAATCAGATATATCAGAAACAGAGTTTTCAATTTTAGTCTCAGTAAATTCTAGTACTTCAACTTTAGCAAGCCTAGTAATAAATGGAAGCATCATTTTTTTATCTTTATCAGAAATATTATCTATTTTAACAAAGGCTTTTTCAATCTTTTGGTTTGCTAAATCAACTAAAACTTTAGCACGACGAATAGAAACAATAGCATCCATAATTATCTCAAATTTTGCTTCCTCTTTGCGTTGTTTAACTTTAAAAGGATATTTTTTAATCATGATAGATTCAGAATCTTCAAGTGAAGTTCCTGATAGCTCATGGTAAAGATACTCTGTAATAAATGGCATAAATGGATGAAGAAGTTTCATAGCCTCTTTAAAGATTGCTCCAAGTTCAACTATTGAGCCTTTATCAGCCTTGCTAAGCTCAATACCCCAATCACAAAATTCATTCCATAAAAATTTATACATAACAAGTGCAGCGTCATTAAACTTGTACTCATCTAAGTTTGCACGAACCTCTTTAGTAGCGTAGTTTAGACGACTCATCATATAACGACCAAGGTCACTCTCTACACAAAAACCTGACATATCTGGAAAAGTATCTACATTCATTTGTAAATATTTACTAGCATTATAAAGTTTGTTTGTAAAGTTACGGTTTTGCTCTAGTTTTTCGTTACTCATACGGATATCACGGCCTTGAGCGGCAGAGATTGCTAGAGTAAAACGAAGAATATCAGCAGAGTATTTTTCAACCATATCAAGTGGATCAATAACATTGCCTTTAGATTTACTCATCTTATTTCCATGCTCATCTCTTACGAGTGCATGAAGGTAGATGTGGTTAAATGGAAGCTGACCATTGAAATTCTCACCCATCATCATCATTCTAGCTACCCAGAAGAAAAGTATGTCAAAACCAGTAATAAGAAGAGTATTTGGATAAAAATCTTTCATATCACTCTCTTGGTATAACTTAGTAAGTTCTTCACCCTCATTACCCCAACCAAGTGTACTAAATGGCCATAAAGCAGAGCTAAACCAAGTGTCAAGAACATCAGGGTCTTGAGTTAGATTTTTACTAGCACATTTTGGACAAGCTTCAGGTTTATCTTCTTTTGAAGCAAATTCATGATTACAATCATCACAGTAAAATACTGGAATCTGATGTCCCCACCAAAGTTGACGGCTTATACACCAATCACGAAGTTCACCCATCCAAGAGTTGTAAGAGTTTATCCAATGTGGAGGAAAGAACTTAGCTTCACCTGCATTTGTTTTAGCAATAGATTTATCTGCCACCTCTTTTTTAACAAACCATTGTTTTGAGATGTAAGGCTCTACAATATTTTTACATCGGTAACAATGACCAACTTGGTGTTTATGATCTTCTATTTTTACTATAAAACCCTCTTCATCAAGGCGTTTTACTATTACTTCACGAGCTTCAATGCGCTCTAGTCCTTTAAACTCTTCAGCATAATCGTTTAAAATTCCTTTTTCATCAAAAACAGTAATAAACTCTAAGTCATGACGCTTTCCAACTTCATAATCGTTTTGATCATGTGCAGGAGTAACCTTAACAACACCAGTTCCAAAGTCCATATCTACATATTCATCAGCAATTATTGTAACTTCACGACTTAATAATGGAAGACGAATTTTTTTACCAATTAGCTCTTTGTATCGCTCATCATCAGGATGAACCATTACCGCAGTATCTCCAAAGTAAGT
>Ga0256827_10003078_pt1 | contig 10632 bp, 11 predicted proteins | sample CV84metaG_FD_185977 | JGI IMG/M metagenome (GOLD analysis project Ga0256827, IMG submission 185977) | Hydrothermal vent microbial communities from East Pacific Rise, Pacific Ocean - CV84 | ecosystem: Environmental > Aquatic > Marine > Hydrothermal vents | place: Pacific Ocean: East Pacific Rise...
TTTTCAAAAGCCTTTTGTATCTTAGGTGCTGGACCCCATGATGCAGCAAACGCATCATAGGTATAGACTATCAGAGTAGGTTTTTCTGTTGCAAAAACAGTAAGTGTAAGCAATATAAATATTTGGATAATTTTCAACATCAAATATTATACCCCAAGTTTACCTTGTCTGTTGTTTCCAACAAACTTCAACACAAAGATAGAGTCTGGGATCTCTGCAAAGACAGAGAACATCTCTTTCTCAAGCAACGCCATGATGATCTTATAATCACCATGTATTTGTGTACTAAGCTCATTACGTACAACTTCCACACGTTCTTCTTTTTCCAATAACGATATAAATGTCAAAATAGGTGCTTCAAAATCCTTTTGAAGCGGGTACATACTGATATCTACAGAGATCTCCATTTTTTATCCTAAAAATCGTAAGAGAGTGTTAAACCAAAAGTTCTTGCATCACCCTGTTGTGTATAAAGTTCTGTAGCATATCCATTTCCTGGGTTGTTTCCAAAACTTCCAAAACCACGGGTCTGGTACATTTCATCTGTTAAGTTCTTACCCCAAAGTGACACAGTCACATCACCCGCCATATACTCCAAGCTGGCATTGACAAGATTGTAAGATTCAGATTTTTCATTGTGTCTGTTTGAGAAGAAGTAGCTGTCTTTACCTGTAATATTTGCTTTAAGCATCAATGCATCTGTCAACATGTAGTCAAACCCTATATTGTACTGATATTCAGGTGATTGTGCGGGTGTTCTCCCATTCATATTTAACGCATCTGGGTTGGGATCATTGTATGTATCAAATTCTGCTTTAAGTAGCCCTAAACTTGCATAGAGATGAAGTGCATCATTTAAACGATAATCCACTTGTGCTTCAAGACCATAATAACTCCCTTTAGCTGCATTTGCCAAGTAGTCAATGAACTCTGTGCTTCCATCTTTTCTTGCATATACTACAGAGCTTTTTACCTGTTGATCTCTTCGCTCTCCATAAAAGAAGTTTGTTCGTGTTGTCAATGCATTGTTAAAATAACTTGCATTCACTCCTAAATCAAGATTCCAAAGTGTCTCTGTCTCAAATGCTCTTGCATCTCCACGCAGAGCATTGTTTGCATTGACACCTCCAGGTTTATAGCCCCTTGAGAGTGTTGCATAATAAAGCATACCTGCATCAGCTTGATAATTCAGCCCTATTTTCCCACCTACAAGTACCTCATCTGTATCAATGTTTAAGCCATCCGAGTCTGTAAAATCTGCTTTCCACTGTTCTACTCTCAGTCCTGTAATAAAGGTAAGTTTATCATTAATATGCGTATCTAGCTGCGTATATAAAGCAATATTCTGTGTATCAAAATTACTTAAATAAGGTGCAGCTAGATAGGTGTATGTTCTCGTAAGGTCTTCACTTGCATCTTTAAAGTAAGCACCCACTGTCCAGTCGGTCTTCCCACCAAAGATCCTTCCTGACTCATCTGAGACTAAACGTACATCCACATCTGTCTGTTTCTTCTCTCTTGCATATTCATCATATGAGCTATATGGCCAAAGATCCTCAGAGAACTCACCTTGGTATGACCAGTCTTCATCATACCCATAAACCATGTCTGAAGTTGAGTAACTTACCCTAGAGAAAAGTTTCATACCTTCAAATGCATACGTTGACTTCAGTGCAAAAGCATCTGTCTTTTGGCTGTCTTCTCCCGGTTCATCTGCATGAGATACCCTTGAGTTATCAAAAGTAAAGGCATCATATCCGTTATCTATATCTGCATGTAAGTAGTTAAAATCTATGGTATGCTTGTCAGTAAGTAACCATTTGAGTTGTGTTTTTATGCTAAGTTCATCTATATTGTTTGTCTCTTCACTGTTTAGAAAGCTGTTCTCCATAAAGCCGTCACTTCTGTTTTGATAGACAGAAATCCTACCTAAAAGTGTCTCATCAATGAGTGTCCCTCCTACTGCAGCACCAAATGCTTTGGTATTATAGTTGCCTACTGTAGCTTCAAGATGCCCCTGTGTCTCTTTTGTAGGTTCATTACTTTGCAGCGTTACCACACCAGCAAGTCCATTGGCACCAAATGTAGTTCCCTGAGGTCCTTTAAGCACTTCTACCTGCTTCACATCAAACAGTGTCGCACCTAGTGTTGCTGTAGAGAGGTCTATCCCATCTACAATAAGCCCTACCGAAGGGTTGATAGGTGTTTTGAATTGACTCTTTTCCCCTATCCCTCTAATTTGAATATATTTCGCTTTAGATGCCCCTGAAGTAAAATTCACATTAGGTACACTACTAAGTGTCTCGATGAAAGATTGCGATGCCTTATCGTAAATCTCCTCTTCTCCTATAACGGTAACCGTGTTACTTGTCTGAGAAAGTTTTTTTGCTCTAAAGTCAGAACTCACCACGATAGGATCAAGCGTAATCTCTTCTGCAAAAGAAGATGTAGTAAAAATGGCACTTATTGCCACAAGTGAAAATGTTAATTTTGTTGTTGTCATATATATTCCCCTAAAATATTTTTTAAGGAAAGAGTATTTGTAGTTATTTATAGAGTGTTTACTCTATGTAGTATTACAGTCTCTTCCTTACGCTAGTGTTACCTAGGTCAAGTTCAACGGGTAGATTGTTTCGATCTTCTCAGCCATATCTGTATGGCACCCCGAGAGTTGAATTGTAAATATAATCTAAATCAGATTAAAATAGTCTTAATTAGTATCAATTAAAGACAAATTACTCCTCCTCTGTTTTCATATCTACCAGTTCTGCGAGAAGTTCATTTACTTCATCCTCTTCCAGCTCATCACGCTTAAGCTCTTCAACAATGGCAAAACACTCTGTACGCATCTCACGCATCTCTTCAAGGTCATCTTTTTGCTCTTTACTTGCATTTTTTGCTTTCTCTATGGCTGCAAAAAGTTCATCTATGGCTACTTCAAGATCTGGGATGATCTCTAGTTCTAAAAGGTTTTTAAGTTTCTCTGCGTTTGTCATGTAAGGTTCCTGATATTAATATTTTGTAATTGTATCTAATATTAGGAAAAAAAATGTACAATAGCCAAAAATTTAACTTTAGGAATATACCAATGTCACAACCTGCACAAGAGAGAGATGAACACTTCTACCAAAGAGCCGATGCCCACATCAACCTTGCCAATGAGCATATCAATACCCAACAGACAAAACCAGTAGATGCCAACGATGCTCTACTCTATGCCTCTGCTCGTTTTAACGCATGGATAGTAGCAGCCAGCTTTCCTAATGCAGATGACATGAAAAAGGACAAAACCAATGCCATTGAGTACTTTACAAATGCATACAAAACTGTACTAGAAGAGCATTTTGATGATTATGTTGAAAATTATGAAGTGTATATGAGAAGTGAGGGGTAGGTGCAACACAGTCACACCTACAGATATAGCTTGGAAAAATAGATCTACATACTACAAGCACTCACCCCTGGAGGTGTTGTGGGTTGGATAGCTTGATTATCTGCTCCACCTTCTGCATTGACTTTATCCATAAAAGCAAGAAGATTTGACGCTGCTTCTTGGAAACGTTTAGCCGTTTCTGAGTCTGGTTTATGATACGTTACTGGCATACCAGTATCTCCCCCTACTCTGATTGCTGGCTCTATAGGGATACGAGCAATAACCTCTGTATCATACTCTTTTGCTACAGGAACAGTCGTACCCATACCGAAGATGTCTGATTCTGTGTCACATGATGGACAGATAAACCCTGACATGTTTTCAATGATACCTGCCGTTGGAATATGCAGTTTTTGGAACATATCGAGTGAACGACGTGAATCATCTAAAGATACTTCTTGCGGCGTGGTTACTGTAATACCTGCTGTTACAGGTACAGACTGTGCAAGTGTAAGCTGTGCATCACCCGTTCCTGGAGGCATATCGATCACAAGTACATCTAGCTCAGACCAAAGGATATCTCTTAAGAATTGCTCGATTGCTTTCATGATCATAGAACCTCTCCAGATCAGTGACTGCCCTGGCTCCATCAATGAACCCATAGACATGATCTCAACACCATAAGCTTTAAGTGGCATTACTTTGTTCCCCTGAATTTCAGGTTTTTGGTCTGCTACACCCATCATACGAGGGATGTTTGGTCCATAGATATCTGCATCAAGTAGACCTACTTTTTTACCCTGCATTGCCATTGCAATAGCAATATTTACAGAAGTGGTTGATTTACCAACCCCACCTTTACCTGAACTGACCATCACAAAGTTTTTTACATGTGGTGCAATATTTTTACCACTTACAGAGTTACTCATCTGTTTTGGTGCTTGGGGTGCAGTAACGTTAATATTTATCTCGGAAAATCCAAGTTTTTGAAGCTCTTTTGTTGCCTCATCTGTAAGTTGTGCTTTGACTTCATCTGCAGAAGATGTAATATCTATAGTTAAAGAGACTTGCGTTCCCTCAACCACTACATCTTTCACAAATCCAAAGGTTACAATATCTTTCGTGAACCCAGGGTAGGTCACATTTTTTAATGCTTCTAGTACATTTTCTTGTGTCATTTTTATGACTCCTCATTTAAAATTAATGACTCATTTATACCAAGCAAATCTTAAAATTGCATTAAGAGAATCTTTAAAAGAGGAGTTTTTTACTCTTATTTAAGAGTGTTACAGAAAGTATCAAGCTTCTAGGTTGTATAATCCGTTACTATTTGATACATATAGGATTTTATTTGTCAGACACAACCCTTATACTCTTAGGAGCAGGAAGCTCTTCAAGATTTAAAACCAATGTTAAAAAACAGTGGCTCTATAGTGGAGAGATACCACTATGGTTACATGTGGCAGAGCATTTTGAAAAAAGTACTGATTTTGACGATATTATTATCGTTTCAACAGAGCAAGAGATAGCACTCATGAAGCATTTTGCTAGCTATACTTATATAGAGGGGGGAGAAAGCAGGCAAGCCTCTCTCAAGAATGCATTAAAGCATGTAACCTCCACACATGTACTTGTCAGCGATATTGCACGCTGTTGTATACCTTCTGAAATGATTACGCATATTTTAGATGCAAAAGAACTAGGTAGTTGTATCGTCCCTACCCTTCCTGTCATCGATACACTCTATATGAATGAAAAGCCTATAAACAGAGAAGAGGTCAAGATCATTCAGACACCACAACTGAGTGTTACTAAACTGCTCAAAAAAGCACTAGAAGTTGACACACTCTTTACAGATGACAGCTCTGCAATTGCCTCTTTAGGAGAGAAAATATATTTTGTAGAGGGCTCTGTAACTGCACATAAGCTTACCACTGTAGATGACTTGCACAAATTACCATGCATACAAGCACCCTCATCTAAAACACTCACCGGTTTTGGTATTGATATCCACCCTTTTGAGAAGGGGAAAGAGATGTTCCTGTGTGGTGTACCGATAGACACAGACTATGGCTTTAAAGCACACAGTGACGGAGATGTCGCCATCCATGCACTGATAGATGCACTGCTTGGTGCAGCTGGTATGGGTGATATAGGGGAACTTTATCCTGATACAGAGAGTCACTATGCGGGTGCTGATTCTAAAGAGCTACTGAAAGATACAGTGAGGCGTATCACTTCATTTGGATATGAACTTGGGAATATAGACCTAACCATCATAGCAGAAGCACCAAAACTTCTTCCCTATAAAGCAGAGATGAAAACAACACTTGCTTCTCTTTTAGGGATCAGAAAAAACTTTGTCAATATCAAAGCCACAACTGCTGAAAAGCTTGGTTTTGTAGGACGTAAAGAAGGGGTTACAGTACACGCTGTAGCTAATTTAACTTATTTAAATTGGAAAAAACTATGAAAATAATCATTGTAGAAAATGAACTATACCTTGCACAGAGTATCGCCTCTAAGCTGGGTGAAAACGGATTTGAAACAGAGATATACAGCTCCATCAAAGAAGCAATGCAAAGTCATGGAGATGTCTATCTGCTCTCTACCAACTTACCTGGACAGAACTGCTCTCCACTCATTACACAGTTCAAAGATAAAATTGTTATTTTAATGGTAAGCTATATTAACAATGATACCGTAGGCGAACCCTTGAAACTTGGGGCCAAAGACTACATTGTTAAACCATTCATGATAGAAGAACTCATGCGTAAAATTGAGCACTATCAAGAGTATCAAAACCTTAAAAAACATACGCTGCTCTATAGAGAGTATATGAAAAACCTTCTGCATGAAATTGAAACCGATTTCAATACAGAAAAACTGACCACTCCTCTTGTAATTCAAACCAACTATCAAAGACTTGTCGATAAAGTTGTATTTGAGTATGCACACACAAATAAGAAACTACTCACATTCATACCACTTAGTGACAAAACATGGAAAGACAAAATCGCGAAATGCACTTCAACTTCTCTACTCTATATTACAGAAATACATACACTGAAAAAAACAGATAGAGAATACCTTCTGGAGATACTGAAAGATTGTGATTTTGTTTTATGTAGTACTTCCGAACTTGAAACTGAATTTGAGACGATTACCCTCAATACAGACTCCAAACTTTATGACCAAAATGAGGTCCTTACAATCGATGATTATGTTAAGTTCATTGTCAACAGCTTTCAGTATAAATTCCCAGATACAGAACTCTCAAAAAAGCTGGGTATTTCAAGAAAAAGTTTATGGGAAAAAAGGAAAAAATATGGACTCTTCAAAAAGAAATAAATCACTCTATATAGATACCGAAGCACTTTCAACTTTAGCATTGGTTCAGTCAGGGCTTATCTCTCCAGTAGATAAGCTGATGAGCAAGGAAGAGGCACGAGCCGTAGATGAAACAAAATTCTACAAAGGTGTTCCTTTCCCTTTTGCTTTTATGCTTGCTCCCAAAGGAGAAAAAAATCATAAAGTATTGAAAATACTTCAAAAAGGTGACCTTGTTGATCTTATCAATGAAGGGAAAAAAGTGGGTGAACTTACGGTAGATGAAACATTTTCTATCGATCCAACACAAAGACTTTATAACATTTATGGTACTTCTGACCCCTCACATCCTGGTGTAAAAAACACAACAGCAAGACTAGGAGAGATTGCAGTATCCGGAGCCTACAGCGTGAATTATCCTCTTATTGAAGACAATATCAAGCGTATTAAAAACATGATCACCAAAACAGGTGCTAAATTTGTCTCATCTATGATGATTGCTGCCAATCCACTTAATCGTGCTCATGAAAGAATGATACGTCAAGCTATCTCTGATTCTGATCTGCTTGTCATCTTTTTACGTAAACCTTTTACTTCTGGTGGTCTACGCTATGATATCCGACATGATGCACTTGGTACATTCATAGATAACTTTATTCCACGGAACAAAGTTATCATTATCCCCTTTGAAAACACTTATATTTTTGCAGGATTCAATGAATTGATCTTAGATGCTATTTTGGCAAAAAATTATGGGTGTCATCAACTTGTTATTGGAAAAAATCATGGAGGGCTTGGTCTTTACTATGACAAAAACAGACTAAACTCTGTCTTTGACCACTGTAAAAATATTGATATTGATATCAAAACAGTAGATGAATATGTCTATTGTGATACCTGCAAAACACTTGTAAGCACACAGACATGTCCACATGGACAACATCACCATGTACACTACCACTCCGAATCTATCATGAAACTTATACAAAGTGGTCTTATTCCCCCTTCTATATTGGTACGAAAAGAGGTCTCTGCCAACATTTTAGCCTCTTTATTCCCTGAACGCTTTAAGAACCTTCAAGAGATGCACTACTCACTCATGCCAGGTTCTGGTCTGCTTGAACAACAGAGTGAAGAGCAGTTTTATCTTAAACTTATAGAACTCTATCAAACATCATCACTCACATAAGGATACCTATGACCATTCAAAAACTTTTTTTAACTTTTTTTGGTGCAGGGCTTAGCCCTAAAGCACCAGGTACGGTAGGCACACTTGCTTCTTTGCCTGTGGGTCTTGCTCTCCTCTACTACTTTGGCATGGAGACACTTTTTATGTTGACTCTTGCTATTACTATCATAGGAATATTTGAGATCAACAAGTATGAAAAAGCTACAGGTATTCATGACCATCAACAAATCGTAATAGATGAAGCTGCAGGTATGTGGCTTGCACTCATGATAGCCATCTCAACTGCTACAACCATGCCCTACCCTTATGCAGAGCTTCTTGCTGTCATCTTCAGCTTCGCAGCATTTCGCCTCTTTGACATTTGGAAACCCTCAACTATAGGCTGGATAGATAGAGAAGTTAAAGGGGGTCTTGGTGTAATGCTAGATGACGTCCTTGCCGGGATTGCAGGAGGACTATTGAGTGTCGTTATGTTAATGGGGATCGAAAAGTTATTTTAATTTTTGTATCTCCTTTTCATTCTATTGTCCATATTCATAACCTTTTTAGATGAAATTTGATATAAATACATTTAATATTACCCCTAGAAGGAAACCTAATGTCATATGCAATAGAAACTTTTGACCCAGAGATTTTTCAAGCCATTGAAAATGAGAGAGAGAGACAAACAGATCACTTAGAGATGATCGCTTCTGAAAACTTTACACTTCCTGCTGTGATGGAAGCAATGGGATCTGTATTTACAAATAAATATGCAGAAGGTTACCCATATAAACGTTACTATGGTGGATGTGAATTTGCTGATGTTGTAGAACAACTTGCCATTGACAGAGCATGTGAGCTTTTTGACTGTAACTATGCAAATGTACAACCACACTCTGGTTCACAAGCAAATGGTGCAGTCTATGCAGCACTTCTTAAAGCTGGAGAAAAAATACTTGGTATGGACTTAAGCCATGGTGGTCACCTTACACATGGTTCTAAACCAAGCTTTTCAGGAAAGAATTACTCTTCATTTACTTATGGTGTAGAGCTTGATGGTCGTATCAATTATGATGAAGTGATGAGAATCGCTAAAACTGTACAACCAAAAATCATCGTATGTGGCGCTTCTGCATATGCAAGAGAAATCGACTTTAAAAAATTTAGAGAGATCGCAGATGAAGTAGGTGCTATTTTATTTGCAGATATCGCTCACATCGCCGGACTGGTATGTGCAGGTGAACACCCTAGCCCATTCCCTTATGCAGATGTAGTGACAACAACTACACATAAAACACTTGCAGGGCCTCGTGGTGGTATGATCATGACCAATGATGAAGATGTAGCGAAGAAAATAAATTCAGCAATCTTCCCAGGTCTTCAAGGTGGACCACTTGTTCATGTGATAGCCGCAAAGGCCGTAGGTTTTAAATACAATTTAAGTGATGCATGGAAAGTTTATGCGAAACAAGTAAAAGCAAATGCTTCTAAGCTTGCAGAAGTACTTGTAGCACGTGGATATGATGTAGTCTCCGGCGGTACTGACAACCACCTTGTACTTGTAAGCTTCCTTGATAAAGATTTCTCAGGAAAAGATGCAGATGCGGCATTGGGTGCTGCAGGTATCACAGTGAACAAAAACACTGTACCCGGTGAAACAAGAAGTCCATTTATCACTTCAGGTGTACGTATTGGTTCACCTGCGTTGACATCACGTGGTATGAAAGAAGCAGAGTTTGAAATTATTGCTAACAAGATCGCTGATGTACTTGACAATGTAAACGATGCAGAGCTTCATGTAAAAATCAAAGATGAGATGAAAGCACTTGCTCAAAACTTCGTCATTTATGAAAAATCAATCTATTAGGTCATCAAAATAAAAGTTTTTGACTTAGAGCTTTTTGACAGCCACTACTATATTAAACGCAGTACGATCGTTGAGCAGATAGAGTTTGACAATCGTACCTTCTATGCTAAATTCGAACGTATAGATGACCCCCTTACACCCCTTCTGCTAAGACAACATCTTCACAGACAATATACGATCGCAGCCCCGTTACTCAAAGAAGGTCGTACAAATTATCTGATACTTGAATATAAAGGCGAAGAGTATCAAAGATTTTATCATTTGGTTAAACATCTTTTTAACACTTTGGGAATAAAAAACTACCATATCTATCAGGGGAAAGATGAAGAGAAGATACAGGTGTTTATTGAAGTAGATCACCTCTCTTTAGAAGAAGCAGAGAGCAAGCTTTTAGATCTCTCCAACGCACTTAGACAAAAATTGACAAAAAAATGGAAATGTCTGCCCTCCTCTTTATTGCCAGACTCTTATAATATAGTGACACTACCTTACAAAAGAATCAACCATATTTAACTCCCCCTACAAGTGATAAAGTTTTAATATAGATTAATATGATATAATTATCTCAAAATTATTTTTGGAGACTTTCCCCTTATGAATGATCACAACTTAGATGACCTTATTATCGATAATATAGCACCAAAAAATGGAAAAACAAAAAGTATCTTAACAATTATAGCCCTTTTGATCGTTGTTTTGATCATTGCGATCATACTTACAAAAATACTTCTAAAAGACCCAAATAGTGAACAGATGGCAATAGAAAATGATGCAACAGAAATGATAAGTCCAGAACTTACACTTCAAAATGCTACCCAAAAGAAAGAACCAAAGAAAGAACTAAAGGAAGAGACAAAACTCTCAACTATAATAGAAACTGAACCTAAAGCA